>JGI24022J15233_10002347_pt1 | contig 17599 bp, 13 predicted proteins | sample Ectturendosymbi2_FD_15233 | JGI IMG/M metagenome (IMG submission 15233) | reverse complement strand
CCGAAAACAATGCAATTATACAAATTTACTTGTGCACAATTATGAAAGATGCTTGAGTAAGGGAAGAGTTTTGCAGAGATTTTTGTCCTTTTGTTTTTTTTTATGGGAGGTCAACCAAATGTGAAGAAAAGCTAAGGCATTTTCAGCTTTTTAAGGAATGATAAAGGGAAACTGTTGGATTTTTGGCTGACATAGTGTAACACCTCAACGACTTAAATGTACAACTACAAGGAGAAAAACATACTATTCTTTATTTGATCACTGCTGCTCGCCCTTTTCAGAATAAGTTTCATATTTTCAAACATATCATTCAAACCAAACTTAGTCATTTTCTGAGGCATTTGGGGAAAGTAAAAGCAAGAAGATTCCAGATATATTCAGTTTATTGAAAAGTTGATTAACAACATTGCTGCAATTTGGCATCTTTTCTCTTCGAAAACAGTTGCTGGTCTTTCCTCAAAACCCTTTTCATTGACAGACATTACCGAATTCTCAACTGAAGCAAAAGACACATGCACATGTGTGGACCAAAGATGTAGTGGAAATTTTATAGGTGCTGGAGCTCTGCTGGGCATCTTCGCTTATATTTGTAGGCAACGACCCGTCATTCACTGATGGAGGTGGCAGAGCGGAGCTTGACACCACTGGTGTGGACGCTGCCAAAATTAAACTGGAGTTCATTGAATTCCAATACAATGTAGCAGCGAAAGAAATACTTTTTAATGACACACCTGAAAACTTGTCAAAGGAAGGTATCTCCAAAATTTTTCCACCCCTCACAATTTGTCAGTGGAAATTCTTACTGTGTTTGGGTCTACCTGCTGCTGCCAGAGGGGTGAATTGTCCCCTCCAGCAAGCTACAGTAAATGTAAAACACGGGCCCCAACTTAGCTTATACTTGGTTATAGTATTCTTTTGGTTTTCAGTAGTTTTTTTTGCGTTTTACGAAGTATTTTTTAGTGATTATGGTTTAGTAGTACAGCCATTCACATCCGGATTCACCATCATTTCTCACACTTTTCTGAGTGTTGCTAGTGATTCCACTACAGTGGCCAGTGGACCCCTTTCCGCTACGTTTTCGCTCCTGGCTCAAATGTCTAGTTACGCCACTAACTGCTGACAAGAACAAGTTTCGCATCTGCATGACGAATAAAACCTTCAGCATTACCTTCTACTCGCTGTCACTACCTTGAAACAAAAATTTAGGTAGCTGCCAAGAAGCACAAAATGCCATTACTCCCACCAGCAGAACAATAAATAACGTTGACAACTTTTGTCAATATCTGTATCCATTTACCGGGTTTTGTATATCTATATATAATCGCATTAAATTCTCATAGTGTTTTTTTGTTAGAAAAATCGAAGACACGTCACATTTGCATGATTTTATGGGAGTGACCGGACCTCAAAAATTTTTGACATTTGTAACTGGACCCTTTCTTAAAATAATTGATTAGTACTGTCATAGACACTTCTCGAAATCACTAGATCCTGGTTCAGCCATAATGTCCCATGAAAGATTGAGGAAGTCCTGCTGGCTACACACTTGGGAAAGCAGACTGGAGATGGTGCAAGGACCAGGTGGAGTGATTCCATCTCCAACCTGTATGATATTGGTATGGAGCCAGCAGAACTCTTTGAGATTGCTGTTGACTGTTGGGCATTTCTAGTTCTAAGGCTGCTACCCCCATGACCCTCCCCAGNGGAAAAGTGGGTATGAAAATGAATGAAAAAATGAAACAATTTGTAAAAGCAGTTGCATTCAACACNTGTTTTCTTGTCTGGCAACAACANCAGGCAGAACATTGGTTTTACAGTTGTGTTGAATTGCACTGTGTNAAATGTACGAAAAGATATTAAACAATGTTTTAGTGAACCAGAAAAGCAAAATGTNTTTTACTGATTTACTATCCCTGCACCAAAATCCTTGGAAGGTAGTCAGGTATTGACTCCGCCCAGTTTTAGTTAATGCAGTATTTTAATGCTTATAAGCAATGGTCTCATTACTGAAGGTACAAAAGCATACCATTTGTAGAATTCTTTCAGAAATGGCATATATTTTAAATGATCAGAGTCTCTGCAGTAATGATGTAATTTGCTGCCTTGCTGTGAATGATGATGTTTTGGTGATGCACTATACTGTTTTGTACATGCCATACAGTTAATTACTGTTGGTTTAACTGACAGCATGCTTTTGTGTTTGCCTTTTTTTTATAAACAGCACTCATTGGTAGCAGGTGGAACTTGTGTAATTTCATGTTCTATGTGACATGATCTTGATTTAAGCATTCGGAGCAATGAAACCAACAGTGCACTACCCAAGAAATGGTGAGTTAATATATTGTTATGGTTGGTGAAGTCATGTCTTTAATGATGTGTTTGTGATTGCTGTCAGTTTTGTAAATTGATGGTTTATTCCGTTTTAGCTGCTTATCCACCGATGAGACGAAAAAAAAGAGGTTGCTCCTGTGATGGAAGTTATGCTAAATCACTGCAAGGCATCTGCAAAGTGCTTTCAATGGTAATTGCTGTTTGTAAATGTAAAGGATAAGTTTTTTTTTTAATTGAAGCTGAATAAAAATAAAGATTTAAATAAATTTTTAAACAAATGTTTTCTAATTTTTCTGAGTTTTATGATAATCCCTGTGTCTGTATGATATCTAGATCTTATTTTTCAATAAACCTCGTACATCAGGAAAAATGTAGTCATAAACAAACAAATTAGTCCATGTTGATGTAAGAAGCATGTGCTATGTAACACAAAGCCCAAGTGGTGTGATATTTTTTAAGAGACAAGACACTACAGCCTTATAATTTGCCATGTAGTGGTTTGATTTTACTTCAGAAAAATGTTGTTTAATGAACTAAGTTTAAAGCTCTGAAATGTTGTCACTTTATCCCAATTTTCGACTAGGAAACTACTTGTTATGTTTAAAGCAGCATGCATGAATGGTATCTTTATGAAAGCTAAATTTAACTCAGTTGCTGTTGCTGCTGACAATGTATGTATACTTTGGGTTCTCTTAATATTTGGTGTGTTTTGAAACTTTATTTCATATGTCATTTCAGATTGTTGGACTCTTGGCATTTATTATCATTGCTGCTTCACCGTACTGGAGAGGGTTGTTTGTTATAGAAGGAGTAACTTGGCCATTTCATATTGTGATGTTGTTTACTTCTGTAGCTTGGCTTGCTACAACAGCAATGTATGTTTTATTCCTAAGTGGGCAGCATTTGGCATATCCTCACATAAATTGGCCAAAAACGGTAAAAGTTGTTAATGATTTAGATTATTTTTAGCAAACCAGAAGTAGTTCAAATCACTCCTGAGCGTTTCAGTGTATTTCTTTAACTGTCTTAACCTTAGCACTATGTTGGTTCATATTTGTCATTTACAGGTTTTGGCAGTTTTCTTGAGTTTGTTGTATGTATATTTATTTTTGTTTTTGATTGTTTAGCTTTCTGTTTGGTTGATCAGCTTGAATCTTATCTTATCTTTTGACAGAAATTTGCATGCTTATCTGGTTCTTTTGCTTAGGAACTAATTTTCAATATTGTGATGGTTTTTGTGTCTTTGTTTGCGGCAATACTGGAAGCTGCAAATGTTTGGAGATGGGACATGAGTCGTGGCTTGTCTGGGCTGTCTGGATCTTACACTGGATTCAATTCTGGCTCTTACTACAACCAGTGTTAGTACTTTTTTACATGATTCAGTTTGTGCCTTGAAAATTGAATAAAATATTTTTTGCTATGGATGTCAAATTTCATTTACTTATTTCTACTTCTGATCTTGACTGCTTTGTAAAATTTGGTTACAAGCAAACTGATTTTAGTTTAATTTTTAAATATGTGCAACAATTTCCTGGTTTATTTATAAGTAACTGATGGATTGTTGATTAAAGCACTACTGTGCAAAATTGACATCCATAGCAAAAAAACATGCATATACACCAAGATTATTATGATGGAAAGTGCAGTTACTGAGATATGGACAAAAACAACATTTTCATTAATGGCGGTCTCAATTTGCCTATTCACCACAAAACAAAAACATAATCTTTACTGAAATGGCTTAATCTGATTCTTTTCCCCTCAACACAGGGGAAGACACCAAAATTATTTTGATACCATNCATAGTGACTGAGATATTGACAAAGCAAGATTTTTCGTAATGTCAGCCTTAATTTGCATATTGGGGGGATCGCNCAAGGATGACAGAGTGGCGTCATTCAGATTCTTGAAAAGCACACCTCGGAGGTGTAGAAACAGCAAAAAAACTTTGTATGGATGGTATTGCAAGGTTCTCCAAAAATCTGGGGTTTGGCAACTGGACGAGTGTGTTGGTGACGTGATAAAGAAAATCTTAATCCATGTTTTGAAAGCGTTACATTCATTTTTCTTCTCTTTCTTACCATCACTCATCACACAAGCTTAAAGAGCGTCAGGCTGTTCAAAATCCGAAAGTTGACTTGCTATGTTGACAGGAAATTAAGCTTTGCTCATGAAATTTGAAAATGTTTTATTTGTGTGGACAAGAGTAAACTGTGCAATAACATTAAAGCCCTTTTATTTTTTCAAAAATTTCAACATTTAAACTTTGAAACAGTGAAACTTAAGTCATGTAAATCTCGTTAGAGACAAGGTTGCAAAAATGCATAATTTAGTGAAGTACAGAACTGATTTTGGGAAAATTTCAATGCAAAAAGTCTAAACTTTATAAANTTGGAGGTGAATCATTGATTTTTGCGTCGTTTTGAACATCACCTTGTATTTCTACTATGGANCCATTAATGCCTTTTATATTTGACCCAGGTTTAGAAAAAATGTTGTATTGCAAAAGATTTAATAAATTTTATTATGCTTTTTGCAGTCGTTCACATTTTGTGACCAATGTTGCAAAACGTTATTTTTTGCAGTGTCTGGGTATGGTTACCGACCAGGAATGACATTTAGCCAGTCACTGAACTTCAACTCTTACTGCTCACGTTATCCTACAGAATGCACTGACTACTTCTCACTTCTTATGGGAAACAATTCGTATTATGGGAACCACATTTTTGCGACGGTGAGGTGTTCTTTTATTAATGTAAAATTGTGTTGTTGCAGTCCTGTAGCTTAGTGTGTAGCTCTCACTTGCACATGGAACCACCTCGCCCAAGGCATTTAAACGAGATTATTTTGCAGATCCTTCTGTTTTTGATGGTAATATCGTATTTGGTGTCCTTATATTTTGCCTACCGAACTTGGCGAGTTTTCAAGCGAGACATGTACAAAGAGAGAGACCCCAACGCTCCATTGCCACCCCCATCAGCTTGGGAGAGGTTTCGTTTCCGTCTATCCGAAATGAAAATGCCTACGTTTACTGGCATTCGGGACAGGTACTACAAGCCGGGTAGCAATTTATCCTTGCAGTAACTTATGTTGCTTCCATTGCAAGACGTTACAAGTCTTCGCTCACTTGAATGAAATAGGATGTTTGAAGGCTGCGGCAGTTGAAAATTATGTTGAACAAAACGGCGCTGCGGAATAGTTCATTTTTTTCGTACGAGTTCGGCAAACGAAATTTAGTCGGAATAGGCGCGTTAAACTCAAACGTTGTGCCCAACCATTGTCAGGTGTTAGTGCAGTGCCAGTAGAACTTATGTGTTGGAATCAAGGGATCGCTACGTGCGTTAGTTCGCTCGTTGCCTGGCCTTGAAACGATTTGGCGAAGGCCTGTAATAGTCTGTGACTGTGCAACCAGCGTTGAATCCTTTTTTTGCGACATAAAACCACGGTCTGGTGTCATTTTTGGTCAACCACGAATATAAAACTCGGCTGTGCTGGGCATGCACATTCCAAAGCATGTGCAACCACTTAGTTAACGCTGGAAACAGCAGTGACGGAGGCGTGGCCAAGAAAGTTGACCTGCCAAAGGTGTCCAGCTGGCAACAGTCTAACGTTGTTTTGCACCATCCGATGCGATGTTGCGCTCATCATCATTACTCAAGGTGAACTGATTGAGCGCTTGATTGCACAGAGTTGGAAGAGCAACAAACCGTGGCGATGGTTCCGCAAACGCCGTCCCGGCCAATGACGTAGATGTGGAGATGGGTTCATTTTCGAGAAAAGATACTATTCCCTATGAGAAAGATGCGGATGACAGGCTGCTCAAGCCGCCACCGTACTCAGAAAGGTAATGCGCTTACAAGTTTTTCTTCAGCATGCTCTGTGTCACCTTGTTCATTATGAGTTGTACTGTACGATGCTGTCATTGTAAAGACAAGGCACCGCCGCATATTGTCTGTCGCGCGTGGCACGTTACCCCCAAGCTTCCAAAGTAATTGTGCTAGTTTCTGCATCTGACGAGCAGAAGAAAGCTCTTCGACTTTCAGCTGCAACGTTACGGTCGTTGCACGTGATGGTCTGGTTTCGAGCTTGGATTGAAACGTCATGATCTTGAGCTGTCGTACGTCACGGCGTAATAGGCGTTTATTGGTTTTTCGCAACGGCAGACCTTCGCGTTATGCTTCAAAAGTTCCACAAAATAAACATGAAAACAGATTGTTGTTTCCTTCTTCCCAATCCACTAAGAGATCTGCAGTCGGTACCGTACACATAGGGCTGCTTTAAACTTGACTGTAGACGAAGTAGTTTAGTTCCTTGTTCAAAAGTTATGTGGAATGAAGTTACTGAAATCGCTTTGGTGAAACCAGTCAATCACTGCCGGTAACTTGTGAAACCCAAGTCACAGTGTTTAAACCAAGGGTGTGCCGTGATCAAACTAAAAAAATGCTCATTTGCTATGGTGCAGATGTTAATGGAAAATAACGAGAAAATGGTTTGACGTTGCGGTACATCAGACCGTTAACGTTACCTCAGCAATAAGTACAATCGAAGTCCAGTACATGCGTCTTTCAGCGGTTGATCGTTTCACTTGACCTCAGTCTTTTTTCCGTTCAGTCAAAGTCAGTATCTGCTGAAACGTAGACGACAGGAAAGATCTGCGTAAACACCCAACACTACTGGCGGGTTGTATGCATGAAGTTAATGCATAACGTCTATTGCGCAGGAATCGTTTTGACTGCCGTTAAGCTGCTGTGCCATGACGGGACGTAGCATGCCAGAATTTTTTGGCGCATATTCTCAGGAAAACGCGCATTGCGATGTGGCGTTGCGTAACGGTGTCGCAACTATAGGTTTGTCATCGGGCTTGCCTTGTGTGCTTACCCACTGCGCCTACGAATTCCCTCCGCCGCGTGCCGACAGCATTTTTCACGGTTGATTGGTTTGCAAAAGCAAGCTGACGTTGACAATGGACGCCACGGAGATAGCCCTCGCTACCCTTTTCTTGTTGGTCGTTATAGGCAACAGTCAGCGCCATAGATTTCTTTCGGGCAAAAAGTGGATCAAGAGCTGAACAATGTGAATTATTTGATGGATGTTGCTAGAACTGGCAGTGTGCTCCTTATAATGCTGCCTTCTGAATATCTACATGTAATACAGATTCCAACTAAATTCGGTTAAAAGTCACAACCTGTCGAGAAACTGCGCAAGTCAACAGCTCCGGAAAACTTGGTTAAGTTGCAAATTTCTTGACTGTTGCGTCGGGTTTTGCCGTGAAAACCTCAGCTACTTTTTTGTCGCGAAGTGTTCGTTTCGTGTTTCGTTTTTGCTGCTTCCTCAGCTGTATTTTAGCGCTGCCTTTGGTATTACAATTTCACGTTTGTATTTTGACCTATTGAAAGAAGAAATACAAGCGTGCCCAATTCGTAATAGACCCTGTCGCAGGGGCTTTCCTGTGCTTTTCCGCGATAATGAAAATCACGTGATGCAGCAGTTGTCGTCAGGTGTCTGTCACTGGCTCTCGTGTTATTCGCTGGGACATGAGCGGGACTATAGTCGCTGGCTAGTATGTTGTGTTTTCAGCTCCTTTTTTTGAGCGTTTGGGTTTCATGACTGTCGACGGGCTGAACAAGGCTTTGCCACTCAGCCGTAACGCCCCTTTTTGCTGTCTTGTCATAAGATGTTGAAACACTGACGTAACAAGTACTTACCTGCTTTTATTGCGTCGTTATCGCGTGCTGGCATCGCTGCGATTCAGTTCTTACAGGATGACCGCTAAGTTCACGCAAGGAGTTGTTAAAGGACACACGTAGCGGATAGCTCTCTCTATTAGAGCTTGGCAGTGTTCATCGGCGAAAAAACATTTTTTTCCAAAATATGATTCAAGGGAAAAGTTTTCTCAGAACGTCGAACGAGGTCGCTATTTTAGTGCAAAGTGTGGCATTTCCTGAAACTTTTTTTCAAATTAAATNCTTCACTGCAGTTAGTCGGTGATTTTATGAACTTAAGGGCAGGCTTTTTGTAGTCATTTACCATAGTGTTAAGTTTTTCTGCCACGGCATTCCACTAACTCTACTGAAAATACGTAGATCAAGTTCAAGTATCTCTGCTCAGTCGTACACTGTTTCCTTTTCCTTGTCGGCCTAAGAAAGCCACTTTCATTGTCAATTTGTACTTGGCTTGGACAGGCTAGCAAAGTATCTCCTCAACTATACCACAGAATTCTTTGCAACTGCTGAAAGCCCTTAGGTTTTGAGGAATTTGTCGCTAGCAATGTGGAAATCAATTAGAAAGCTTTCGCCAACGACCAACACTGCAACAAAGATTTCGTAAATTTGATAAACGTCACAGACGTATGTCATGTTTCTAAAGTTTATTTTCTTAAGCTTGCGGTCACCTTTCGCATTCGGTTACCTTCTCTTGCCTAATGCTTTTTGTGTTTCCCGATTATTGAGATAATAGTGCTACTGCTTTTAGCACTCGCTAAATGATCACGCTCTTAGGTGTTTCTTTGTGGCTGCCCGTAGTGCATTTGAGAAGCACCTATATTTGGTGCTGCTATGTAAAGTCCTTTCCCTCTGATGCAGCGCAGTTTCGAGTTTGCTGTAACTATATAACACGCAACATCAAGGACAGAAACACGGGTCTTTGCGGGAGTGCTCACACAAACAAAACTATTGCTTTCATCGCTCGCACCGTGTGCATGACGATGAAATTCGCTTGGTGCGTTCAGCTTCCACGCGCACCAACCCGCATTTGTATGCTTTACATCCAGTACAGCGCACAGCGTCAGTCACAAGTCGGCACGATCGCACCGCAGCTCAGACAAGGACAGGCGGTCGCGGTCGTCGTCCGAACCACGCAAGCACCGCGACGTTGAAAGCGAACGTGGACGCGATCGCGACAGCAGCTACCGTGGATCTGCGAAAGACGAAAAGCGCAGCGAAAGATCTCACGGGAGCGGAAAAAGGTGACTGCTGTGTTTTCCTGCAGGCGCGTGTCCCCTTTCCTTTCGTTCAGACTTTGTGTCATGTGAGGATTTGACGATTTGCAGTGGTCCAGCTCGACTAAACTACAAACGGATGGACAATCGTGCCATCGCTGTTATCTTGCATGTTTAAAATTTCCTAAAGAGGAATTATGGCGTTTTCTCTGAACATTTTTTTGTGGACAGATCTCGAAGATCGGGCTCCGAGTCGCGTTCGAGCAACAAAGACGATCGCAGACGATCAGACAAACGTCACGACAATGCAGCAGAACCCAGGGTGAGTTAATTCAGTGACTCCTGTTAGATTGACCTTTTAGCGGGAATCTGAACTTCATCTTATAACGCTATTTGAAGCGGAGTTTCACGGCAAATTTCACTTCACCCATTCGTCACTGCTGTCAGCAGGACACTCGGTATCGCATCTAATTATTGTTCGGTAGCATTGAAATGTATGTTAGGATTTCGGATGGGACGCGTGCACTCATTCGCTTATCTTTTGTTCCACTTAAGTTCCGTGCGATAAATCCCTTCACTAGCGAGACAGGACACTCTCCAGTCTGGTTGCTGGGATGGGAGACGACAGTGTGCGTTAATTTACCTGGTGAATGTTGGTTTTGACTTAAGTACCTAACGAACGCTCATCCACGCTTCTGTTTTCCTTGCTATGTCTCAGGAACAACGGTGTAATTTTTGGGGTTGTGACACCCTATACATACTGTAGGTAAGATAGAAATCCACCCTGGTGTAGACCAGGGATTCCCAACCTGGGGTACGTGTACCCCTAGGAATACCTTTACTTATCTGAAGGAGTACATTTAAGGTTAGCAACAAAAGCGAAAAATATATTGGTATATTATTTATTTCCAAATATTCATACGTATGTCATTGAATATTATTTTCAAATAGCATCATGTGCTTATTGTTAAATATATTAACTTTGAGACAAAACAAAGCGGAATCTACCTTTATAGTTACAAAAATCTAAAAAGTTCTAATAAGATTTCAATGTATTTTTGTTATTTTACTAAGCCGCTTTGTCGTAAGAAATTCAAGGGGTACATGCTCATCTGTCGAAATCCTGGAGGGGTACATGTTGAGAGAAATGTTGGGAACCCCTGGTGTAGACGTTCTCCCACTATCTGTACGTCCGAGGTCACCCATGCAGGCTTCTGTCCATTTTGTCCACGAACAAATATCGGACTGTATGGCTTCTAAAATGCCGAGCACTGTGGTGCAAACAGGGTTCAGTGCGTCGTATCCTCCGCTTGAAGTTCACCGATCCGCCATTTATTGCCTCTGTAAGGCAGCATACGAAGCAAGGCCCGTTTCAGATAGCGAGTGCAACGTTTAAAGCGGACATTTGGTGACCGCCTTAATGTTTTGTCAACAACAGATGGAAAGACCAAAACACGGAACCAACGGTGCCGCTGCGGTATCGACCGCTCCCGTTGCGTCATTCGTTATCTGAGCATACCATTCCTGTGCGGCACTGGATGATGCAGCTGCTGATTCGGCCAATGTGTGTTTTGATATGGATTGTACAGCTGACGGCCTTTTCATATGAACATGTGTGTTGTTTGCGTGCGGAATCAATGTTTCTGTAACGCCGTTTTTACTTGCACTGATTTTTTGATAATTCTGTTTTACTTGCACCCACCACATCACACTGCTAACATCCTCTGTTTTTACCGATTGTGAACAGTTTTTACTGTAGTGACGTCACTCATTGTGATGCGATCTTTTATAAGAAAGCTTTACTCGTTTGTTTTTGAAAATCGTTTGTTCTGCACAATCCAACGTCGGGAACGAATCTTCTGTTGTGCTTGAAAAGCCGATTTATTGCCTGCTCTCCAATTTATTTTGCTTAAAGTCAGGCCCGTAGCCAGGTTTCAAGTTTTAGAGGGCAAAATACGTTTTTAGGGGGACAAGATTTTTGTTTTGTGTTTAAAACAATTTTTTTCTGGGCACAACAGAATTTGGGGGGTCACTGCCCCCGTGGCTACGGGTCTGCTTAAAGTGCCCAGTATAATCGTGTTAGGTTTGAAAGACTGACGCCAACTTCACTATGAGCAAGAATGAACATATTGCCACGTTTGAACTTTTCAGATGATTTTGCTGTTTACAATATTGATTGCCAACCAATTGCAGCGTGTTGTAGTGCTTTTCTTCCATTGCAAATCTTATGTAAGATAGTAATTAAAAAACGCCTTCATATATTACACAACCTTCTTACATTATTGCAGGGAATCAGACACAATTAAGAGTGCTTTGACTGTTGAAGCGTGCAAAATTTTTCGTCATTCATATATTTGCTGTACATCCGTTCTTAATGGTGCTAGTGCTTGTGTTCACGATTGTGCTTTAATGGCTTGTTTCGTTTGTTGCTGATATGCGTCGAGGGTGGCAACGCCAGGCCCAAGTTTTTCGTACGTACAAGCGTAAACGTTGTGAGCTGCAGCGTCTCGTTCGTGTTTGTCTGCCATTTAACCAACTACGAGCATACAATTTGTTGGTTTTTCCTCCACAACAGTAGCCATAAGTTGTCGGATCACAACGGCTGCACTTCGACCTGAAGGCTTTTGAAGGATTGATGGCGCGTTCTCGAATTCTGCCTCTGCTTCTCTCACTGTCTTTCGTGCAAAACCACTCGCATTGCGCTTCTGCAAAACTAAAATCAGTCCAGGACCCAGCGACATATGCCTGACCAGGTTTGTTTGCTCTGCACGTTTCTCTTGATCATCGTCGAACTACATCATGGTGCCCGACGAACTTTTTCATATGTTTCATTTATCAAGAATCGCGTTTTTTCTGTAAAACTGAGCCAAGTTTATTGCGTTGTTTCCTCTTTCAGTGTTGCTTAGTGCTTGGCATCAAGGCTTGCCACCTGATCAGCATCTGGTGGTTGAGGTTTTCGGAAGTCTGGTTTGTGCCGGGGGTCTTAAAACATGTATTATACTTAGGGTATTCTCAAAGAACGCTTGCATTTTACGGTACAAAATTGAGTTGAAGGTTCGTGTTTCTGAACCGGCTTTTATGATACAGTGTTGGATTGCCGTCTAGCCGTGTTATTTTCTTTGTATTTCGCTCTAAGACAGTGGTTCTTAACCTGGTTTTCATTGAGTCCAGGGGTCTGTGTGATAAGTTCCGGAGGTTCGGCGTAGGTCACGTACATCGTTCATTTTATGCGTTCATAAAATATATATATGTTATGGAGAATCATATTTTAATTTTCAATTACGCAAGGGTTCGATGAGTGCACGGATGAAACTTGCGGGTTCATTATATCCAGTCCAACCAGGTTAAGAACCACTGCTCTAAGATGTTATCTCAATATCAGTCACCTCACGGTCAAGATGTCGTAAGAGATGACGACGACACTTCGTTACGCTTGATTAATCACATTAAGGTTTAGATGCTGGTTCTGAAGAACAAAATCAGTTTCAAGAAACCTGCACTGAAGGCCGATGTGACAATGCAGCCAATTTGAATAAAGCACGTAATGAAGCAAAAACTGGCTGGGAAATGATTGCCGCCAACACGTTAAGCGATTTAACACATTGTGTAACGTTCGAAAAGATCCTTAAAACAACGGTGCTTACTTTGGCGTCGGTTTATATGCAACAATTTTAACAACACTGTTGCCTTTGTTTTAATGATCCGGTGCTGCACGTTAATGGAAAGATATAGTGCTATATCCTTTCGCTGTTGGGTCTCCTTTTTATTCCGTACGGCCAGTGCGCTTTTCCTATACGCCGTCACGTCGTCGTCGTTAAACGATTAATCGGAAAGATCTGGAAATTATGGGAAATAATGACTTGAGACAAAAAAAGGAATTTAGTAAATTTTCATGAGGCCGTTCGAAGCTGGTTAATCGTTTAACGACGATGGCGTGTAGGAAATGTCCAATTTTTCATATTCTCCCATTCCACCACCCTGCTGATAGAAATGGTTATATCTGCAAGAAAGGAAGACTGGGAATAAATTGAGATACGCTGGAAAGACACTTGTTAGATATAATTTTCACGTTTAGCAAACTTAAGCCAGTTTGATGAATGCCCTCGCACATCACCTATCAAAGAAAATATGATGAAGATTAATTATTGCGGACGTTTCGATGAGGTACAGATACTGTTCTTTTCTGTTAAAAAATTGTATTGATGATCCAACTCAGTTTTTTTGCAAGGGTTGCCATCGCGCCGCAGAGAACATCGGGGGGGACGGGTATTCAGACACAAGGACTAAAACCTTTGTTTGCCATTACTTTTAAGTGATGTTTGTACGTGGCATTTTGTTACTGTTTAAAACTTATTGTGTCTTTTCCTGACGTTTCTACGCTCAACCATTATTGCGTTTTGAATTTTTTAGTTTGCTTTTGAGCGTTTTCAATTTTTTTTTTTTGGTTTCTGTAGTTGATTGACAGTTTGTCTAATAATATGTAACCTTTCAAGCGTTTAAAGGAGCACAAAAAGGATGCCTTACGGTTTTCGACAAGTCATTTTTTGCAAATCTTGGAACGCCACATTTTTAGCCATTGAGGCGAACCCGCGCATAAGCCTGTCTTGCTGCCCTATGTACATAACCGCACCACGTTGTGTTTCAAGTTGGCCGCTGTTTGAAAGTACGGAAAGAAAAATGAGAACGTACTTTAGATCATCCAGTGTGCTTTCATTGGTAACATCACGCAGGAGTCGTAGTTATTCGGTCACAGGCGAAGTGTTACAACGCTGATAACGTCCCTCATAGATTGGATGGTTTTATGGTCTCTTACTGTAGCTTCCAACCATGGAAACCGACAGTGGAGTGAGTGACCATACGCTCACCTTAATTTTATTTGTTGTCCCCTCGGATTATCATTTCAATATGATGAAGCTGGAGTCATAGCTATAGCAAATGTGAAGGCCGTGCAAACAAATAAAGCGAAAGTGGGTAGAAATTGGACAATACTTAATTTTGGAAAGGTTACAATTTGTGATGACCTGCTTTCGGTCATTCACAGGGAAGTCTTGGGCAGTCGCTGCAAACAAGTCAAGCACATTCTGTTACTTAAACTATTTTGTCCCTAGCGGGTTTGATTGCAATTATGCTCCAGGTTTGCTGTAAGCTTTCGAGGAATCAGCCTACAAGGTTCTGCTTTCATCTTATTACGATGAATTAAACAAGCACCTATCTGTATTCAAGTAACTCGCAAAGGTGACAAGCAAGCGAACCAATGAGCAAATTTTAGTCGTAAAAATTGCAGATTGAGGATACGTAGTGTTACGTGCAATAATTTCCTACCTACCAAAGTCTTGCCGATAAGTTTGTCACTTTTGTGGAGACTATAGTTGCTTGGGTTTGTTTACAGTTAGGAAATCTCACACCCTTATGTTTGGGCTCCTGCAACGACTTGGTGGGATCAGGGTCTGTCTTCGACCGAAACTCCCTTCACGACATTAAAAAGTTTTTGAAAAATCTCTTAACTGCGTGAAACCAGTGCAGATTTCTTCGACGGACAGTTAAGATCAAATGCTCAAAATGAAGTTTTTCATTGAAATTTAATTGTAAGTGGTTTCGCTTTTGTTGTGAACGATCACATTTGTTTGAACAAGCAAACATGTTTTGGTTTTCAACTTATGGCCAAAAGTCGATAATTATCCCCTAATTNGTCATTAGCGGNTTAACTAATTAATTTACGTTTTTTTGGCCATAANTTCCCAACCACAATGCTAGAAGGCCAATCAAGGGCTCTATATATGTGGATTTTCGCCTGGTATATTTAAAAGAAAAAACAAAGNAATTACCCCTTAAACTTTTTTCTCAGGCCCCGATAACTTCATCCGAAAATCTCTTAACCCCCCANTCACTCCTGACATTATCCCAAATGTTCAAACCCGAAAGCTCCCGGATTTTTTGAAAGCGGACCGAGGAGACTTTCTGCATCTGTGGAGGGTTTTAACAGCTCTCTAGCTCTATCGGTTGGAAAGTTATGACTGAACAAAGCCAATGTGGTGGCTTTGCCGTCCTTAAAAGGTAGTTATTTCNTGCTATTTTCATTGTTTGAAAAAAACACTGCGATTTTTACTAAAACTGATTGATAGTTTGCAAATTACTTTTTCAAATTGATATCATTTGTAGTACCCGTCTCGTTACGCTTTTGAGATGTTTTGGGCTTTGGAAATGGGGAACAATCCTTCATATACTTCTCGTTTCGCGGCTGTTGCCTTCGCTGTTCCGTCGCCACGGTGGGGTTTTGGTGGGCTTAGCCGCCCCAAAACAAAGCTCCAAGCCTCCCCAAATCGAAATATGAAACACTGTAAATCAGTGGAGTTTTTGTCAAATTTTGGAATGCCAAACCCCCCTATTGAAGACTTTATGGCGACAGTTCTGTGTCTTCGTGGTTGGTGGTTATTCGCAGTTAACATAATATGGTGTGTGTCAGAAGTGAGAGTCAAACCTACAGTACACCTCCATTCGGAGACCAGAACTTGAGTCATACCCCACTCAATGCAACTTGATATTCTGGAAAAATGCATCATTAAGCCATTTAGGTATAGTCAAATGTCGATCCCGGGCCAGGGTATCTATTGGTGGCCTCGTCTTACACTAGACTAGACGTGGATTTAATTGTAAAAACTGCTCTCTTTGCGCAGAACAAATGGTCAATATAGGTGAGAGCCTCTTTTGCCCACGACGCGGTCTTTCCGTCCGTGGTAAATGGCCGGTTCCGATTTGCTTGAGCTGAACGGCAAGCCGTATTTGCCAACTGGTTGTGGTTGACTATTTCTCGTGCTGGATCGAAGTNAGTCACGCCACTGCGCTGTACGACTGCAGCAACCTTAAAATCAATCCGGTCAACTCTATTTTCTCCCGTTTTGGATCACCAGAGCTTTTCATTTCTGATTATGGTNCCCAACACAAGTCTTCGGAATTTGTGCGTTTCATGAATGAGTTTTCGATCACCCACGTGACTTCCAGCCCATGATTTCCTTAGAGCAATGGAGAATCTGAGCGTGCAGTACAAGCTGTAAAGGTCATGCTTAGTGTTGCCCTTTTGCTTTTTTAAGGCCAAATTTGTAATNTTTCGCCTTCTTCAACTCTTGAATTTTTTTCATTTTTGAAAAAAGACCAAGGCAGATTTAAAGATAATTTTGACAGATTGAAGGACACTGGCAGAGTGGCAGATATCTGGACACCGTTTCTGGAAACAGAATGATAAATATTTATTGGAAACTCTGCGCCAGAATTTTTTAATTTTGCTGTTTCACGCTTTCAGTTTTGCTGTTTCAGGTTACTCCTTAGTAACACCAAAAATTTTTGAGACCTTTATTAATTGAGTTAGCTTTTGCTATATATGTACATATTGTCTTTTAAAAGTGCTGTGCAACCTGTATGGGTGTTTAAGTGTCATTGTGGATTTATCTTGCATTTGGCTTTTCGGTGCTTTCTGGATTTTTTACGGTTAATGTGGCCTTTTTTACTCATGACAATCTGGCAACCCTGGCCATGCTAAATAAAAGAACAGATTCCTATCTCCTTTGTTAGCTTACCGCTCTGCCCCGTTTTGAAATGGTCTTAGTCCAACCGAACTCATGCTTGGTAGGAAGCTGAGAACTTCTCTGCTGGTGATCCCACCAGAACTTGTGCCAAAATGGCCAGATTTTGAATTTGTGAAAAAGGGTGATGAAGTCGATCAGATGAGACAAATTGATCAATACAATCATGGAGCACAAGCGCTGCCCGAGTTGACCAAAGGAACTGCAGTAACGACTAAGGCCTTTATTCGAGTAGCCGTGGGGTGGTGACGAATCATGCTGACACGGCCACGTCTACGTTACTGAAATGCCCCAAGGAGTTTTGAGAAGAAATCGTCGAATGCTTGTCGTCGTACCTGAAGATGACAACGCCACTCATAACAACGATCCTGTAGACGACAAAGATACCCACAACGAAAGCCACATTTTTCAGGAACCGGAATGTTCGCAACTATCGGCTCCATTTAATGTTACGACAACAGCTACGATCGTACATCTCCGCAGCCAGATAGACTGGCATACGATTGGTATTCTTTAATATGCTTTTTTCTTCACGCGTTTTGCTTGTGAGGGTTGTAAAGTGGTTCTTACATTTGCTTCATCGTTCTCAATTTCTTTGTGCGTCAGTTTCTCGGGCGTTAAATTGCTTGTGAAGGGATATTGTGAAAAGTGTTCCTTATGACTGCCTGGTCGTTCCGTTGGTTATTTACACGTGCGGTGTGAATGCCTGCAGCAGTGGTGTGTTTAGGAGAGGCGAGCGAGGCACTAGCCTCGG
>JGI24022J15233_10002345_pt1 | contig 17603 bp, 9 predicted proteins | sample Ectturendosymbi2_FD_15233 | JGI IMG/M metagenome (IMG submission 15233) | reverse complement strand
CAAGTAAATCAGTCACAGTTTATTGACGGGGAAACTAGTTTCGCATTTTCCAACGCATCATCAGTCCTGTAAATGTAAGACAAATCTTACAGGTGAAATGTTGGCACTTGAAAACAAACAAGCAAGTAAAGAAAAAATTTAATTTCTTTTTCCACTTTTGCCTACTCATCTCTCATGTTTTATTTGGATCATCATCTTCAATGCAGTCGATTTCAGCATTCGATTTAGTTGATCAAAAATTTCAGTCATCTTTTTATAAAGTTTGTATATATTCATAATGAAAATTTTCAGCAATCTTTTTTTAAAAGTTGTATATTCATAGTGTCTGTAGACTTAACTGTCTTTTGTTTTATTTTTGCAGGTTCAGATTTAAAATTTTTTGTCTGTTTACTGCTCTCTGCATGCTAGGAATTCTCCCTATAGTTGCATCTTTGTGTTTCAAGATTTAAATTTAGCTTGTGATGAAAAAAATCTAGTGGATTCTAACGGATTTTTGCAGTTTTTCTAGCTTTAAAGTTCTGTTTAGACTTGGCAACCCTGACACAAAGTATCCAGTGATGCACGGCACAAGCCTCAAAGCCTGCTCTATTATGTCATCAAAGTTAAAGGAGTTCAAAGGAATTGTCATCAAAGTTAAAGGAATTGGTGTGACTTTCATTGATTCCGTCCCTTTTCTTTTCCTATAATCGTTGTAGTACAGTTTTTTATATGGTACATGTGTGACCTAGTGCTACTGATTCGCTTGTACTGTGCACTGTACCCGGTAATTTGTTTGTCTGATTTAATGTCTTGCACTTGACTTTATAACTGAGCTTCTCATTGAATTTAATGCTAATAGTGCTTACCTTGAAGACTTTAAAGTGTCCACTATTATGGTGTTCTGAGCCAATAATAGAGCATAAGTTTACTTGAGTTTGTTTTCAAGGTATTTATTGGAAGTGTCTATTTTGCCTCATGATGCGGCAAACACTGTGCTTGGGTTATTTTGCCATTGGTAGAACATAGGATTTGGATTTGGAACTGTCAGTTTATCAGATTTGGATTATGAAATGAAATTGTCAGATTAGACTTGGATTTGAAAAACCTATTACCTCTGAAATCTAACCCAACATTGAGCACAAAATATACCTTTGACTTTCACATGCCGAAAAAATGATCAGAGATTAACATACGCTTGGATTTAGATTAAAATCTTGCTGCATGATGGTATTTTGATAGATTTGGATATTATAGTTTCTGCTTAACCAGATTTGGATTGGATTTAATCATATTGTTTTATACTTCTTTGCCATTTTCAGCTCAGTTTTGGGCTATTGCAGATTACTGTATTCAAAAGTTTAGTTCAGTTTCTCTAATCCATAGGGATTATACATTGGGTTTGTTTGAGCCTGCTTGACTATGACCAGTGGAAAAAGTCTGCTGTTTAAGGAATCATGTCATCAAAGTTACACTACAACAGAATTAATATTATTTTTTACTCTCATTGATGCAGTACCTTCTGGACCCATGGTTGTTATAGCCTACATACAAGGTTAACGATATCTCATAACATCAGCACCGTTTATCTAAAGTTTGGCCTGTACCTAGTCTGGCCCACAGTCAAATATTTAAGCTACTGGCAGTTTTTCCTGCAAATGGTATTTATTGCCGAATGCATACTTAGGAGCAAATTTGCTACAATCTGAATTTGTGACACAAATTAGTGCATTTTGTGGGAAGTAATACCTTGCACACAAGGATGAGTCCAAGAAACAACAAGGTTCATTGCCAAAGAAAGTTGTGTAAGTTGAAAGATTTATACTACAAAAATTAAAAAATATTGTTAGAGAAAAGCAAAATGCATTCCTGTTTACCTAAGCTAGTTTTGCCAGATATTGCACTCCACTGACTTTCATAGAGTGCAACAGCACATTTTACTGGGTCTAAGATGCCTGCTGATCACTAAAAACGCATGTCAGACTGCCATTTTGAAGGTGTTACTGACTTAATATAAGAAGCACACTGAAATATTTATTGAAATATTCATGTTTGTTTAACCGTTACAAAATGCTATGAGGTATTAGTTAACAACTTTTTCTCTTGCATGCATACTGTGTAATATGTACGTTATTGTAGTCATGGGCATAATTTTGATATAAAATGTGAAGGGACAGCTTGAACCAATACAATCATCAGGTCAATGCAGAAGTGAAGTTTTATAAATACATATTCCCAATCTTGTTTTTGGAGGTGTTTTGAAAGCAACACTTTCGCTTTATCCTTACAGATGATTTACAAACTAATATACTTAAATTCTTTACTGGACACGGTGCTATAGTTGAGCAATATGATCAGCATTCCAAATTTGACAAACGCACAGCATGATCACATATAATGGCATATGCTTTCACAAGTAAAAGTCACGAATTTGGCAATAAGTAAGGTCAACATTCAAGATTAGCTGTCAATATAATGCTGCTTGGCTATTAATTGACACTTCTGTTAATCACAAGAATAGCTTGTTTGCACTCATGTAAATTAATAATTCTGCTGGACTTCATGAACAGCAAGCTACTGCTACGCGCTTACATGTACAACAAATCATACCAAAAGAACTTGTATTTATAAGTCCCTAAATACTTTTCTTCTGTACTCATTTACAGATACAAATTTTTCAACAAAATTTGATTGAAATGAAATCCTATCTACTAATGGTTGAAGACAGTCTTTTGCAAAACTGCTCTTCCCAAAACTAAGTCTCCACCATAGTGCTGGTTTTTGTCTTCGGCAAAAATTTTGCAGAGATTTGTCTGAAAATGTAACTTTCTAGCATAAACTTGCGTCTTCAAATTTTACGCTGTCTATTTCTGAATACGTGATGACCAACATTACAGCAAAGCCAGTTACATTTCTGCATGAAACAAATCATGGCTGTACTGTGGTCTCCCACATGCGCAGCTGTTAAACTCTCATTGTTTCAAGACAGTGACCATTCTTGCAGTATACCACACAGGGTAAAATGTCGGTCAGAAGCAGCTAACAATATTTCACAGTCTCTCGGAACTTGCAAATTGAGGAGATTTATTGACACTGGATATGTGTCTTGTGCATTTGGATTGATTTTCTTTTACGGTTTGTTACCTCTAGTTTCATTAGGTCTTTCACACTTGATTTGTGTTTCATTTAAACAGAAAAAACACCTGTTGGTTTGATTTCTAATATGTGCTTTGTATTGTGTGTTTCATTTGCTAACGCAGGAAATTGATGGGTCAATATAAAGTCAAAATTTTAATTTTTAGGTCAAAAAATGGTTGCCCTATCTAGTCATTACTCAAACAAAGTGACATGAAGTGATTGTTTCAGTTTTTCAGGTTGCTGCTGTGGTTAGTTATGGTGCAAAATGAAATTATCTAAAGATCTAGTACCAGTTAAACTGATTAACTTCGTTTTTCAAGCAGGTGAGTGTGTTGTTTAATTGACCCAAAACGCTCCAATATTGTATTCACTTCGTGTGTCTTGTAGGGTTTGGAATTATTTAGGATTATGTCAATGATATCCAGTAGAGTGATAGTTCAATAGGAGTCTTAAATACTTTGACTTTTACCTTGCATTCAGCATCTTTTTGCAATAATTATTGTGCGCAAGAGCTTATTGCATTTTTTATTTTCACACTGTAATAAAAAGTAGGCTTTAACTTTGTATTCAAACAGTCAACAGCTTTAAAATTTTGTGTTGATTTCAGGTTTGGCATGTTATATGCCATACAAATCACTTTTCCAGAAGCAGCTGGGACTTTCACCAGCCCAGAATGGAATGATACAATCTGTGGAAAAAATTGTTTTTCTGCTGTCCCCACCAGTTGTAGGTGCTATTGCTGACAAGTTATCAAGCCACAAACTGGTTTTAGTTTTGAGCCTGCTTGCTGCAATAGCATTTATTATTCCAATGTATTTTGTCCCAAGTGTTCCAATAATCAACAATAAAATTGCAAACTGCTGTTGGTCAGCCTTTCGTGTTATCTGTGAGGATTCCATCTGTGTCAACTGTTCATGTGACGCAAAATATTTAAATGACTCCAAGATCAACTGCTGGTCTCAGGATTCTAATTCCACTCAGTTGGTCTGCGATATGCATTTTAATGAAAGTAATCAAGATTTTGCAAGTTCATTTGCTTGCAATGGTACAACTGTGGCATGTCATTCAGTTTCAGGAACAAACCAACTAGAAATTTTTGGTGTTACCTTTGCTTTAATGATGGTGTTGACAATATTTTATGCATGCTTTTTGTCCCCAGTTCAGCCGTTAATTGATGCTGCCACCATGAATATGCTTGGTGCCAAGAGAATACATTTGTATGGCCAACAAAGACTGTGGGGCTCTGCTGGGTTTGGAACTGTTGCATTTGTAACTGGAATTCTTGTTGATGTCGTTTCCCCCAATTTGCAAACGTCTGAAAAGAATTACCTGTCTTCTTTTGTAGGATCAGGAGTTTTTGGCTGCATGACTGCAGCTATTTGCTATTGGATGAAACTTCCTGACACCAAGGCTAAGTCAATTTTATCAGGAGCAAGAACGGTGTTGTGCAATCACAGAATTATTTTGTTCCTCTTTGTGATATTGTTCAGTGGTTATGCAATTGGTGTCAAATATGCATTTGTGTATTGGTATGCAGAATCGTTGCCAGGTTCTTCACAGTGGATTATCGGACTGTCTGTCTTCCTGGCATGCTTTTCTGAAATTCCAGTTTTTTTTGTGTCGGGATGGGTGTGCGCCAAAATTGGCCTGGATGCTGTGCTATCTCTTGGCTTGCTTGTAGCTGCAGTAAGTTTGGTTCACTTTTGTTTTGCAATTACTATTTATATCTTGCATTATATAGCTAATAATTGTTTATGTTACAGCTTCGCTGCTACCTGTACACATTCATGACGGAAGCCTGGCAGCTTCTGCTCATTGAGCCCTTGCATGGCTTGTCGTTTGCTTTTCCGATGGCAGCTATGTGTGCCAAAACGTCTGTGCTTGCTCCAGAAGGCATGACTGCCACTTTAATGGGCCTCACTCAAGGAGTCTACTGGGGCTTAGGTATTAGATTGTGCAATGCTGAAGCATTCTCTCCAGTGATGTTGAAATTATGCCAAAACAGTGATTGCAATGTTTCGGATCTGTGGTTTGTTTTCTTTGTTTGATGACCATAGATCATTTAAACCTATCAGATTTGATGAGCTGAAAGCGAAATCAAATATAAATGAGTTTCTTCATTGTTTAACATGACGGTCAAACACAACAAAAATTGTTTTTACGGTACGTGTTGAAAGATCTTCTCAGCTCCGTTAAGTGGAAGTGCTGCCGATGTTCAACTTTTGTGTAAATGCTACAGGTAACATGCTTGGTGCTTTGATTGGAGGAATTCTCTACAACAGCTTCAGCGCATCGTTCCTGTTTAAAAGCACTGCTGTTGTTAGTGCTGTTGTTGCAGTGTTGTACTATGTTTGTCACTTTTTGGTCATACGATACTCTTCAGCAACAAACAATCCAACAGGTTAGTTTTTTAATTATATTGATGTGAGCTCGTTTGCATTAGTCAATATCGCTTCAAACTGAGAAAGCACAGCAATGTAAACTTTGGGACATTGGCGCTTGATCAGTTTAATATTCATTCTTCTAGCCTCTGCAAACGTTGCATGGTCGATTTCAAATCGACCGCCTTAAAAATTGGGAAACACACTGGAGGTGAAAATTTTGTGTAGATCAGCAATTTGTACGAATAATTTAGCGTTGCCCTTTTTGGAAAAAGGAAGTGCATAAAAACAAGGTTTCATGCAGAACGCAAATTTTGTAACAGGGCTAGTTTGGTATCAGGTTTGAAGCCCTGGAGTAATGTGTTGACGCTAAAGCGGGGGTCAATGCTTTTTACGCTGCTGTTTCGTGGCGTAATTGAGTGCTCACTGCCATTCGCACCCAACAAAATCAAATGGGAAGGCGAAGAATTTAGTCCAACTTTCCCTTCGTCGCACTCGTGCTGCTCGCCCGCTTAACTATCTTCAGCTTTTTCAACTTTTACGCACGAAAATGTCAGAACGGCTTTAAAAAAATCACCGTCACGCCTCTGCTCAATGTGTGTGCAGTTTTGCCCTAAATTCAAAGTTTTTAGTGTACTTGAAAAATGTTACTTCAAGGTATTTCCGAATAATTTTTTAAACGCAGGAGGCAACTGCCTTCGTTTCTGTAGCTTGCTATGATATATGACGTCATTGGTTCTGTTGGCAGCGAAGGCCATCGTCAAATGAACTGACACTTCACTACAAATGTTTTTAAGATTTCGTGCGTCAAACTTTTCGTGTAAAAGTTCCTTTGAACAATAGCGCAGTTAATTGCAGGACTCAAGAGCACGAGATACTGGCGTGTAGCAGGCAGGGGTTGGCGATACTAGCAGTAACCGTTCAAGACCCAGAACCATTTTGTTCTATAGACAAGAATGACACCGGCAGCGATTAAGCGACGGCTTTAGGTTTGAAACTCGTTGAGACCAAATCTTGCCACAACCAAAACACGAGGGTCGCAAATTGTTCTGAACAATTCGTTTGGCATTGTTTTTGCTTGTAAAGGAAACGAAAGCTGTTCACAATCCAATTGACATCGGCATTTTTGATAAACAAAATAAAAAAGAGTTAGATGAAAGGTGAAAATTATAGTTGGCCCGGCATTTTCGGGCGAATCAAACGAGAACAACGTGTAAGTTGTGGAGAGAAACCTGAGAACCGGAAAAATTTTGAAACCTGCCGCGGATACAAATTCATCCAAAGTGCCAGAATCGAGATCGCCACCACTGACGCATCTTTCTCTACCATTTACTACAGGGGAAAAAGTGTCGAAAATTCGTAAGCCCGACCAGTTTATACGTTTGGAACTGAGCTACGCACTGCGCAACGATTAGCGTTACACCTTCGCTCGCCATGTTCACTTGTAAATTATCTTTCACCATTTATCACATGAAAGAAAAGCCATCTTTTCCGAATAGATAATGTGGTGCAGTACTCACAGCCTGTCTTCTATGATTTGCTTAAACTTCCTGGCATCCAATTATTTTCACTGTCTGATTTTCCTGCTTTTTTGTAACCGTTACCGACCGCAAGCAGGTATATTGCTGCATTGGCGAACTTTGACCTAAGTCGGTTAGGCCTGAACGCGCTTCCTTATAATGACGCTTTTGCCTTACCGCGTAACACGACGCGACATGCTTCGTTTTTTTGCAGTAATAAGTGCTGGTTTTGCTTCAGCTTTAATAACAACACTCATCATTTTGTTAAAGATAATCAAGAGCGTCAGACCAAGAAGGATTACGGCAACGAACAAAGTGTAGCTATTCCACTGGTAGAAAAGCGTGCCGCAGTTTAACCCGGTGCTGTGGTTGGCACGTCTTCTCTATCTACGCTCAGGTGCAGAACACAGGCGTCGCTGATACCCGGTTAGCACTGTCGTCATCGCAGAGTTTGCTGAATTGTGAAGTCGATTGGAATGGAACGCTTCACACGGAATGACCGTCGATGGAACCGCTTCATTTAATTCATGCTTCTTTTTGTCAAAAGATCATCAGATATCCTACTGACTTATGCTTCGTAATGAATTCAACGCAAATATCTTCGGCATGTTAAAATGTCACCGAGCTTTTAGACATTAGCGTAAGTTTCTGAACTCTTTCGAGCTGCTTGTGAGTTCTGCTTGTTGTCGGTGATTGCAAGTGGTCATGTAAAACTGTGTTTACCATAATCAATATCCCTTCGGGTAGCGGTGTGCAATCCCAGAAGGTGGCCAGATCATAAACAGGCTTACTGATTTGTACAGTTCGAAATTTTCCATTACTTCAACTCTGTTTCAAATCTAGCAAATATCAGTATTTTTCTTCAAATACCAGACGTTGTTAACGTCAGGCTGGAGTTGTTTTATATGGAAGCACGAGATGCAACATATGTTGCGCTCTCAACATGAAAAAAGTTTACTTTGTGGCACCAAAAGGTAACCTGAGGCATCAGACGTTAGCAAAAACATCCTGGGACTGTCATCGCTGGCGATTGTTCGTCCTCCACAGCGCACAGTTCAATTTTCGTTCAGGTTTGCATGCAACTTACAGTTAAAGTGACTAGTTAAAACTGCATCAGATGAACGTACTGCTTTGCAGTAGCGTAGCCAGTCCAAAAATTTTGGGGAGTCGAAATGTTTTTGATTTTAGGCGTATAACACTATTTTCTTTGGGATACCGCCTCTCAAAGCGCAAATGACTATTTCTAAAAATTGGGGGTATGGCCCTCTAGGCGCCCCCCTGGTTACGCCTATGCTGCTTTGGACACTTATAATCGGTCTAATGCTCTTTATGATCTCTTCGCAGTTACAGTACCTGTAGCTAGTTGCAAACGTACTTTATTTGACATTACTTGTGTGAAAACGCCCTCGGCGATTTTTTGTTTTTATGTCAAGTTGACGGCAGGGTGGTTTTATTTATTGTTGCGTGCGCGTTTTTTTTACCTTCGGTTGCATGAAAATGCAGTGGCTTATTCTGCATTTTCGTCCGCATTGTATTTCCGTCGTTAGTTTTACCGCGCTCAACTGTAAGACAGTGTTATTGTTGCAATAATATGTTCATCTATCCTGGCTTGCACTTCGCAATCATGACAGGATCTTTGCGTCGCTCTCCGCTTCACGCGTGCTGGTTTCCAGTGGACGGTTTCTCTTTCATGCCAACCAATAGTGGGACAAATTTTACGAGACGCATCGCAGACCATCTCTGAAGCTATCCAACCTGTTAATTTCCTAATTGCCTCTGGCTATGTTGAAGCAGATAAAAAATAGCGAACGAACCGTGATTGAATGAAAAATTCCCGTTGAGTTTTGTTCTTGGCGGTAAAGGTAAATTACGCTTCATTTCGCGTCAACAGACTGGAGTCTTTACGCGTTTGGGTTGTTGCTTGGCAACTTGTTTTTTCACTATAACATTTAGTTTGTTCAGACCTCCAATTCAACTGTTGGGAATGCTACCTGATACCATTACCTGCTTCATCTGGACCAGGGGTGCATAACTTTCTTGTTATTGCCGGTCGCATTACGTTTATTTCTATGTATTACGGCACGGTTATAAAACATTAGAAAAACTTGGGAAATATTGAAAGCAGAAATGAATAGGTTAACTTTACCACAAAAACCTAACGATCCCAGAAATCGGGTTTCCAGCAGCAAGCTGAAATTAGGCCTTAACCGCGATTTATCGCTTTTATCACACTGCAGCAGTGGTTCTCAATCTTTCTCATGGTCCATCTTTTAATAAAAACATCCGATGGACCGCTTTGCTACGTGGACACCTGAACAACATGTCGTTACTGTATTGCACATTGGTCAGTGAACTCAAAGGCATATTTCATCTTAGTCCTGGAACTCTCTGTGGACCACCGGTTGTCCACTTCGACCACGTTCAGAATCACTGCATTACAGTATAAAACTCGCATGCCACCACTGCTGTGATCAGCCGCTAAGTTCCTACATAAAGACGAACTATATATCGCCTATTGATTGTACAGTATAATTCTTCATGACATCACCATCCACATTGTTACGCTTCGTGTCTTCTGATGATTTTGCATTGCTTCTGTTCTGTTTCCGCACTTGTGTTTGGCCGTCTTTCTACAAAGTATCCGCAAAACACCTTAAGTTCGAACGTGGGAGCGTCAAGCCTGTTTCGGTTCCGGGCGCCATCTAACCTCGGTACGCCACTGTTTGTGGGTTGTGTTTAGAACTGCGGACTACTTTTGGTGGCTGCAGGAAGGTTACGTGCAATACGTACTTGTAATCACTGTAGCTTTATCGTAAGAAGGTAATTTGGCGTAGGTGAAAAGCTGTGATTGGTAGAAGCCAGCACTGAAAAGATTACTGTCGATCTGAAATTACTTTGGAAGCTGTTGTCCTAGGTCAGGGGTGACGAACATGCGGTCCACAAAAGAATTTCGTGCGGCCCGCGAAGCAATCAGGCGAGAGCAGCAGTTATTACATTCGTTTGTTTCTGTTGATGAACAATTTTTTTCCGTTTTTAACAGGTTTCATGGTATGACTAAAAAGTTGTGCGGCCCGCTTACTCAACGGTAACTGAAAAAGTGGCCCGCGATTGCAAATAGGTTCGTCACCCTTGTCCTAGGTGTTAATGCGTTTTTTTCGATGATTTTTTGTTCCATGGGTCTCACGCCAGTTTTCAGTAACTTCGTTTGAGTGCCATCATGCTCCAGTGTGTATTGCTGCAGGGGCTGCGGGTTTGAGTTCAACAACACGCTTGGCATATATCTGTGCGCTTGTTTTGCTTTGCCCGGCTACAGATTTATTTCTCGTGATATTTTGGAGCAGTTAGCCTCAATACAAAAATTATTCAGAGCTGGAATACGAGACCATGCCATCAGACAACCATCTTAACAATCAGTGAATTGAATGAAATCATTTGGAACTTTTCCGCTCAACGACGGCAAAATGAAAAGATGCGCGAATGATAAAGCCAGTGAGGACGCAGGCGACGTCTGTGCACAGAAATGAAGGCAGTGGTAAGGTAACATAATGAAACGCAACTACAGAACAGAAAACAGAACCACGGCGAGTCAAATGTTGACGGTTTGCGGTGCTGTGGAATGCTGTTTGTGCGTTTGCAGAAGCAAATGGAAAAAAGCCAAAACAGGTGGATTCTGCCATTTTGCCGAATGGCATACTTAACAACTTGGTTATACCACTCTGGGCTGGGGTAAACAAACATCTAATTTCAGCGGCCCTGGGTTTTAACGCAGATGTGTTCGGTTTCCTGACTTGTCCCGGATATTCAGGCCCTCGGCAGATATCAGGATAAAGGCAACAAATGACGATTATGAGTGGTGAATGTTATTTGGCTTAATTGAATACGAGCTACGGTTTTCAAAATGATTTTGAGTGGCTTGCTTTCTGTGGCCGGCTGTATTCAAAAAACTACGTCAGTGTGCTGATAGGTTAAAGTTGTGTATAGTGCTGCGCTTGAACGAAACCTTGTACGAGTATGATAAGCGCACGTTTGTAAAACTGTTTTTTAAAACTTCCTTCATGCTAGGCCCAACTTGTGTGGCAAAACCTATGTGAGGATGGTCGCTTTGAGAAATACCAGAGTGAGCCCAGACAAAGGTTAAGGTCATTGAGCTGCCTACCCACTAGTAAAACACTCTCCATATTCTTTAGGATATCACGAGGAAAAGCCTGGCTAATGCTATGGGGTTGGGTTCACCTGCAGGGGCTGTGAAATTGAAAAAATATTTTCCCACATTCCTATCGGTTCCCCATACCTACACTGACTGCGTTGCATGACTGAAAAGCTTAACCTGCCCTTGAAAACGGCAATTTGATCCATAGGTGAAACCCGCCAGCAGGGCCGGATTAACCATTATGCAAACCGGGAAAATGCCCTGGGCCTCGCGCTTGAATATCAAAACACTCCTTTACTGGTTTTTCATGTTTTTAAGCTGTTCACTACGCGTCAAAATTGTAGAGCTCTTCGATTCCTGCGTTTAGTCTATAAGTTAAGGAAAGTGACAACTTTGGCGTTTATCGTTTTTGACTGACTCAAACAGCACCACGCTTTATGACCCAAGAATTACATCGAGATCAGTGCGTCCATGTGCGTTCGCATAAATTTTTCCAGGGGTGGCAACGTCGAAATTTTGCTGATCCTTTTGAGGTTGCTGACGATGCAATGCAAATGGACGTTCATAAAGCGCCTTACCCTTTCTATCCCATTAGTCAGTGCTGGTTGAACCTCAATTCTCAATCTTTTGTCTGAAATGTTCTATACACTTTCACTATCAGAAATGTTTTTCTTTTCATAAACTACCTAATATCCATTTTTTCGAGCACTTTACAAATAAGTCATAATATACGAATCAACGACCAGAAAACATCAGCGGTGGAAAAGCAAGAGAGTTAGACATTCTCGCAAAACTGTTTCAAGCAATAAGAAGTAGAACCATATGTTGACAAGACTATCGGACAACTTATTGAAGGTAGAACACCACTCAGGCTTAAAAAAACTGAGCAGATGAATTACAAAAACTCGCCACAGCAAATATAGCCTTGCACTTAGTACACACTAAGAAGTCAGAACTAAACCACGATAAAGACCTATTCCCAAGTCTGCACGGACGTATTCTAACACACCATACTGTGTGAAAAGAAGCCTGCACAAGAGTCGCTTGATTAAGGTATTTACGCGGGCACGTTGATCACAGTCTCCCACTAACAATGGATTTTTCAAACTTGTGGAAGCACTGCTACAGATTTACACATCCTTCTTTTCGCACAGTATAAAACTATACGTGGCTTACCGCTGTCAGCACTGTCACTGTCTCGCTGCATTACCTGCCAAGATGTCTGTGTTCAACAGTCACATGCAGGGCTCCCATTCAGTGATTTCAAAAAAAGATATTGCACACCAAAAAAAAAACATATTCGTACAATAAAAATCCAGAAAGTTTGTGTTACGGACAAAAACATATGAGTGTGCTTATATGAACTGAAACGGTATTCTGAAAACGAAATACTGATTTATTTATAGTCAGTCTCCCAAATTTTCTTCTGCAGCGCAAACATTAACATTTAGACGACCTTTTTAGGTGCTCAAGACGTGTTTCATAACGCTGGTAACATATTCTGTTGTTAATATCTCTCACTAATTGGAGTACATTTGTTATTCAGCGCCATAAAACTTTTTGTAGCTGACTTTTTTCCAAAAGTACACATTGACAGAGACCAGGGTCACTTCAATAAGTTTGTTTCTAAGTATTCTTTGCAATGTAACGCATTTGCAATTACTGAATAGTGCGCTGAAGTAACAGTTAGTTGCGAATGGCTTGTGATCGTGAGGGTATCAGTCTTTGATTAAATAAAACGTTATCCACTAGATCACGGAACATTTTAAAAGGTGTAACTATTGCAAAGCTCCCATCGTAAAACTTCAGTTAAGCAGTGCGGTTCAAGTTGTTTTTCGTGATATTTTGTTGAGAACATTTTTTTCTAAACGGTGTACGTTTTGATCTGCGAGAGAGTGTAGACATATTTTTCCTCAGTGCGTATGTGAATGGATGATTTGTGCAGTGAAGATGGTCAGAGAGTCTATGACAAAAAGATTGTTGTGTAGTGTCACGGTAGCAAAAAGATCATTTTTTATTATACAACTGTCTGTTTGAACAAATTAGCCACAATTATATTCAAAATGGCTGTAAGTAAATTTGACAGCCATTTTGAATATAATTACCGCATGTTTCGTCACCGCTCTGCTACAGGATCATAAATGTGGACTATTTTCATGACCGGCGACCAGGGCCTTATATGGTCACCCCCAGTTGTCTCCGAAGTGTAGTCTGCCAAATCGCATTAGTTTTGACGTTTTTGACCCGTGCTTCTGCAAATTTGGAACGAGGGCATGTAAAAATGTTTAGGGGGCCTCGCGTTCACCATTTTGCCCGGGCCTCGCGTTCATTTAATCCGGCCCTGCCCGCCAGGCGTCACCACTCGAGATCACAGTGGTATTTTTACAACCGTAAAAATAATTGCAACCGTTAAAGGGCATTCCAGTTTCCCTGCAAAGCAGGGGCGCCGGAGCAGCGGCAGTAAAGGAGTTGAAGGGAATTGACACGCATGAAAAAAATCAAACAAGCCGTTGCCAATTATGCTTGCTTGTGTTCAGCAACAATGTTGACCCCAAAACTAATAGCAGAAATTATATAGAAAACCATTCTGAATTTTCTAGAACCGCGAATAGCTGCAGTAAATTTGTTTCAAGTTGATTTTGATAAAACATGAAATTACCATATGATACTGTTATGAAAAGGAATTTCCGTCCACGCTTCCACCCTTTTGAAAGGGCAGGGAGGGCAATGAACAGTCATGACCCCGCTCTCCGGCGTGCCTGTTGCAAAACCCCCGAAATGTTGCCCCATCACCGGCTGCGGTTCAACGTTATGCCCCGGACCGCGTAGCTTGTGTTGCGACAGCTCCAACCTCGGTGCTGGCATATTTGATTTGGATCCAGAAAGCCAGGGCCTCGATAAAAACAACACAAAGCAGTATGTTGCATTGCCTGCCATTGACAAAGTTGTTTCACCAACAATTTTCCGCTACCTTCAGCAAGAAAAACATTGCTGTTGCATCATCGTACTGGCAATCATTATCACGTATTTTATTATGTATCAGTTCAATTTGTTCATGTGAACATCATTGTATGAAATTAAAATTTGCCTCGGTAGCGCATAGGCTTCGATTGATTGCAAGATTAAAATGACATAGTGAATGGTCGCGATTTGCATGATAGCTTACGAAACGAAATTATGACTACCTCTTCAGCAGTTTGCAGGTGCTGCACAACACCTTCGAACTTCTTGCAATTTTCGCTGTCCTACTTACTTCGACGTGCCTGTGCGATACAAGACAGTTTTAAAGCGAGAGAAAACTAACATGCATGCGCTTTACTCTATAAAAACAGGTTTTCCCTGCAAAGACTCGTCCAAATTTTCTTGGGAGAAGTTGCGGTTTGTTATTTTGAATACTTCCTGGCGTAACTCAACCGCACGAGTATAAACATGCCTGAAGCAGTGCTTTTTTAAGGCCTCTGTCGACCTGGCCCTAGATAGAAAACTGTGTTCAATCATAAAACCGTTCTTGTATTTCGGTTAATGCGTACGTCATAGTCATGGTATAACTGACGGGGCGAATCAACCCCTCGCAAACTAAATGTACAAACCGGGTCCCTGCTTAGCTTATATTTCGGTTTTAGTTTTCAGTGGGTTTTTGTTTTTTCGCGTTTTTCGGAGTGTTTTCGGGTGATTTACGGTTTTAGTATAGACATCCACATCCGGATTCACCGTCCTTTTCTCACGTTTTTTACGAGTTTTGGTTTGTGGACCACTTTCCGTAGGTTTACCTTCAAGGCTCAAGCCTCTAGTTACTGGAAGACAAACGTCGGAAAAGCTGAATATGATGCAGCTCAAATTTTCTCAAGAATTTTTTATTTTAACTTAAAAGCTTCGGCTTTCACTTACATCAGTTCTGTCAAATTTTTCCCGTGTTTTAGGACTTACACAAAAACGGAATGAAATCCTGCCCAAATTTTCCAGGATTTTGGACTAACAGAAACTTCAGAAAAATATAGCAAACACTGCAAAAATGTCTTTACCTGAAACACAGCGCATTTTTCGCAGTGTACATTTGTACCTTCATACATGTCACATTTCCTGAATATATTCGTTAACAGTACGGAAAGGAAAAACCAGAATTAAACACGCTCGTTAGGTGATCAGTATGGTAATAGTTAAACCCATTGGTATCGCTGCAAGGCCCTTGATGCGAGTTGCTCGAACCCTTGCTGGCCGCTTCAAACTCGCATCAGACACGTTGTAGGTTATTTAATGCAGGGCTTCACAAACTTTTTTGTCCTGCGGCCCCATTTCAACATAGGTTTTTCTAGGCGACCCCCTTGATGGATAATCTAATGTTAATGATACGTTTACACGTCAAATGAATTTACAAAAACATTTATATCTGATTTGTCAAACCAATTTGTTCGCGACCCAAAAATTACATTTCGAGATCCCATTTGGGGTCGCGATTCATAGATTGAGAAGCCCCGATTTAATGAATACAGTGCATAGCGGCAACATTAGTGACTAATTAGTGGGATTTCCCTGCTACCCTCTAATCTGCTCTTTGCTATTCATTCTTGGCCTGTTTCTGTATACCGTGAGAGCGATTTGAATTTAGGCCACACAGCTGCATGTTTCCGTATTTTGAGTGGTGCGTTTCTAAGATATTGTTTGCATGTAGATCAGTGTTCCCTCTAAAGTGCGGAGTGCAACCTCATTCTCACGTACTTCCAATATTCTAAATTTAATACGATATATCGCATAACCCTTTTAACGTTGGGAACGCTTCACTATTTGTGTGTCTGCATGGTGGCGCAGTTGCATGCGTTTCGTTCGCAACAAAAACATTTGCTCAGTGCAGAATTTTCTTAGAGGGAACACTGATGTTTCTTTATGTTACAGCTTCAGTGAACTACCCTACGGCTGGAGTAAATAAGTGCAGCCCATTTGTAACTTGTCTGTCTGATTGCAGGTACAGTATTATTTAGCAGCTCGTACCTAAACTAAAACAGGTGTCCTCCTTTTACGCGATGCAAATACAGGCAGGCCTAGTGTTTGGTGTCATTCGCTACGGATATCCTTCACTAATATTTGCACAAGTTACTGATAAGCAAAGAGCAGTTGTTGAAGTGCATGGTGAGACCCGAAACGCAGATATTGACACGTCGATGTTGCAAAGCACAGGCGTGGCAGTTAGTTGTCCCGACAAGTTGTACCAGAAATCTTACCGCAGCAGGAGAAAAGGATTTGGTTTTTAATATTGACGGGAAGAGAACTAACAGCGCTCATCAGCGGATACATCCTTTCCAAGGGTCCTTATTAAGTTGTTGCTGACAAACCAAAAGCGCGCTCGATGAAATTTTAAATCACCACAACAGACTTGCTTGTTAGCAATTGAGGTTTGACCAGAGATCACAGCCCGCCGCGGGAAACACGACCAACTGGCTTCTGCCAGTCTCGCCTCCCTGGCCGCGACCATTGTTACGCGACAATCACAGTCTCTATTTTAAAACTCTACACCAGGGGTTCCCAAACTTTCTCTGACCATGTACCCCTTCAGCATTTCGAAAGATAAGCATGTACTCCTTCAGTATTTCAACGGATGAACGTGTGCCCCCAAAATTTCCTATGACAAAATATTTTATCATGATTAATCACAGATATATTTTAAAATAAGCACATAACGGGTTTTTGAAATAATGTTTACTGATTTATGTATAAATGTTTTGAAATAAAAGATATGTAAATATATTTCTCTTCTATTGGTAACCTTAAATGTACCCCTAGGGGTACATGTACCCCAGTTTAGGAACGTCAGCTCTACAGCAATGAGCACACTTGTTGAAAACTCAAGACAAGCGCTGCCGTCTTTTCGAAAAGGAAAAGAAAAAACGTCGCAAATCGCATTGCCGTCGCGAACAACGCACTCGCCGCCGAATCATGTTTGTATAATATTCATGGAAAGAAAAACACTACGAGTGACGTCACACACACACGGTTCCAACGCAAACACTGACTGGAAGCCGAACTATATGTTCTATCACGTGATTATCGTCATATAGGACGAAATTGGCCACTCATGTGGCGAGCTGGCCTGCGCGGAACTTGCTGCCCGAGCAAAGAATCCCTTTCCCTTCAAACAACACCCAGACTTGTTCCAGCCAGATATTTAAATTACACGCAACACTCACCGACCACAGGTCGTTTTCAACTAGAGATATATCTATAGTAGTGCTTGAACGTACACACTGCATTGGTTTGCAAGCGGCCGCAATCGGTTGCTAGCAATAAATTAAGGTAGGAGATCTACAGCACAGATGACGTACGCGGCGAAAAAGGAAGCGACTCCGAACACAGGAGTACGTGGACCGGCGACACTGGGGAGGCAATCTACACGGGGCGAGCTAGGGACGTTTAGCGGGGTGCCGGCGGCACGAAAGCAGAGCAGGG
>JGI24022J15233_10002343_pt1 | contig 17608 bp, 11 predicted proteins | sample Ectturendosymbi2_FD_15233 | JGI IMG/M metagenome (IMG submission 15233) | reverse complement strand
TTTGGACAGCGGTCAAACTTGCGATTAAGTCTCGGAAGCTGGACATTGCGCGCTGGAAATGTGTTTTGCCTGATGCGTTGCATTCCACGTTCTCTGCTTTGTGCCGCGACGATTGCGACTCCGCATGAGCGCCTGTTTCATTTTACACGACGATCGACGTTTGGTGTGTCGATTCCCACCTGGTTGACCGCGCCTGGACCTGTATTTCTGAAGAGGCATTTACGTTCATCCAAGTATGACCCCATTGTTGACGAGGTAGAGCTTGTGCATGCGACACCAACTATGCTCAAATCCGATTCCCGTCTGGTAGAGAGTCGACAGCGCCTCTGCGCGATATTGCACCCGTGGGAGAATTTGAACCTGGTTCACCTTCTGAGCAGAACGACGCAAACGCGTGAGAAGCAGCTCAAACAGTACATAGCCCGGTCGACTTTGTGCCTGGTCACGGTGAACATGTCGAAAACACTGTTAGTGATCCCGCCTTACCAGAGAGCGACAGTCGCTGCGATGATCGCGCAGCTTTACAAGACGGCGGTAATCGAGCGGAATAAAGCTTGCATACGGACGCTGCAAAGTCACCTGCCCCCATTGTGCGCAGGTCCACACGGCCACGAAAACCTGTGGATCGCTATCGCGTTGTACCGTATTGGTAGACTTCGTTTGAGGGGGGGTGAATGTGGTGCAATTATTGGACGTGCACGTGTTTGCTCGAGGGTGATTACATGATTGGCGCGTTGTGTTCGCACCGTTTCCTGCGTAGTTGCTGCGCATTCTGTTCTGGCTTCCTTATGCGAAGGTTGTTTCTTGTTTGTTCGAACCTAAGTAACTTTATGCGTTTTGTATTTATGGACTAAGTCCAGTTATAGCAAAATAAAGCCTAAGTAAATAGGCGTGCTGTGTGCAAATGTTACAAGAGTTGCCACACTGCGCTAGAGCAAATAACATTACATGTGATGTGACTATTCTTCAAAGCACACATCTGGTACACCCCTTGAAAATTCTGGTACACCCTGGGGTGTAAGATACGCCCGGTTGACAAGCACTGCATTAGTCTACCTTTCGGACATTATGACCAAATTGACTTATTCAGTTTATGACCGAAAAAAAATTGGCACGCTCAATGCGTTTTTGTCAGATACCGGCAAGTTGTTTGCTGACTTACATATGTTGCTATAACGCTGTATTATGGTTCAATCAAGAGCATTAACTTCGAAACTCATCCACTTAGCTTGGTGTTGCAAAACTAAGATGCAGACGTAGGTTACTGCGGAGCGGACACATGGACTGCACTGATAACAGACCTGANACAAGTTTTTCGCTTTGCAGGCTTCTAAAATCTTGCGTCGGTTCTAAGTTTTCCGTAATTATTGCCTTCCTATCTTCACAATTTTTTGTGTCCCCACCAAATTTTGTTGTGCCCTGAAATAAATTTTTTAAACATACAAACAAAAATTTTGCCCTTTAAAATGTACTTTTCCTCCTCAAATTTTAAAACCTGGCTACGGGCCTGTATACGCCACGATTTAAAAGTGGATCATCTTTCCAAGTCTTTTGCTTCGCGGTGGTGTTTGCTTTGCCAGAGTCAAAAAATTTTCGACGGCTTGGCGGAGGTGTCTTTTTGCAGCCCTGTATATTTCAGATACAAGCATGCTATCGCACAAGCACTCTGTCCGAATTCTATGGCGGCCTCTACACTGCTCGCAATTACTCTAAGCACACAGGAAAATTTCTACCAAGAGAAAGTTTACTACAAAAGCACAAAAGAATTTCAGTAAGCCACAGAATGCGTCAGCGAAGAAAACTGCAGAAGCTGAGCACCTATTTCGAAAAGCGGGCAGGTAAAGCATGATTGATTGTGATCCATCATGTTGCAATGCAAAGCTTAAAGGATGCAGACATTTATCAAAACACAGGAAATTATTTAAGCGGTTTGGATGAACTTAACGCGTGCAAGTATAACCAGGAACAAACGCTTCACAGCGGAAAATGCAATGACAAGTCTCACGGGCCAAGCACGACCAATGCTCATCATTCACAAGGTTTCAACCTCAAATGGTAGAAAATTTTTTTGCTCCACTTTTTTGGCACCCCGTCGGTTAGCCCTCGCCGACTGCTGTTTCTTCTTTGCCTCATTCAGTCGCTTCGCTTGCCATGCGCCTTCGTTGGCCAGTTGAGTAGCTCTCGCCCCGTTGTCATCGCCCTGACAATGCAAGGTTATTCGCTTAAAGGTGTTACAAAATCCAGAGTAGAATTCTGTAACAAAAAGGGTATTTTCGTTTGGTGGTGCTTGTTCAGCTAATGACAGGAGCGACACCGGCTCCCGGGCATCTACCTAAACACCATGACGCGGGGCCCAATACAGCTGCATCGGCCTAAGGCCGGCCCTGGTGCCACCACCCATTTAGTGGCACAGCCAGAATGAGGCCAAAGAGGCCATTCTCCTTCCCCGAAACAAACTTGCTAAAAATTTCTCGCTGGTGCTTTGTATCAATTTTCTACTGTTCGAAAATAAACGGAAGGAACAGTCGGACTCGAGACGACGTCAATGACTGGCCCCTCCCGAACAAAATTCCTGACTGCGCCCACGCCACTGATTTAAGGTTGTTAACTCGGGCTGTCTTTTCATGTCTGGCCTTTCGCGTTGATGTTGCAGGTGACCTGAATCAGGAAATATCGTTCCTAGTAGACGTTCTCTCGACTTCACTCGCTCGCTCTCACTCGGGCTCATCCGTTAGAATGGGAGGTCAGAAGACAAAGCTCAAGGAAGATTTTATCACCCGTGTTCAGTACAAGACGTTTTCGACTTGAATGTGTCGTCGTTCTACTGTAGCTTCTGGCACGACAACTTGATGTGGACAAGAAAAGATGCTGTTCGATGCTTGATAAGCGCCAGCTGCTTCAGAGTTGCTCAGCCGATGTTTTTTCTTAATTTTTTTTCAGATGATGAAACGCTCTTGCTTTTAACAATGATGCTCAGCTCACAGTGCGCTTTGCTCTGTTCAGTACTGATGGCAACTGCTCCCGATCAGTGAACAAGCCAAGCTCATCATGACACGCCGAACATATATCACCGTAAGAGCTCAACGTGCGCTAGGAACAAACGTGCTCAGCGAATGTGACATGAATTGGGTGATGAAAAAATGTTATTTAACGATTGGTAACCTGCAGGGCGTGCGACTGAAGCATTTGTTTATTGTTACATTGACAAAGTTCTAGATTTCAGCCGCGATGGTTCGGCTGAAATCTGTGTGCGCAGCGGCTGCCACGTATACGTTACTTGGTGTGTCGCAACTTTCAATTTAACAAAACTTGTCATGATTGTGTTGGAAAACACGCATTTACGCACGCATGTAGCATGATTAAAAACTTTTCTGTTTTCGAACTTCTTTGTCAGAATCACCAGTTGACGTCACATAAGCTATATGGGCAGGAAAGCTTGCTTCTTGTGTCTAAATGGTGGTGCAGTTGAGTACATGGCACGAGGCAAAACTCAGACAGAAAAGTAAACCATGATCATCTACCTCGCCACGCAAAATTCAATACAAGATGGATTATGTAATGTATATACTCCGAAATTTTTTATATAATTTTGAATTTGTTATAGAATCATTAAAAAAAATTTCAAGCATGTCACATATTTTGAAAGTACTTCTAAGTGTTTAGACTATACTTCCTCAATTAGACAACCCGAAAACAAGAAGTCCACATTCCAACAAGCCGAAAGGCTAAGATGCACATAAGCACAGGACATTAGAAAACACCTGCAAACGCGTTTAGCACTAACAGCCTTCCCCAGTTTCCAGTAAAAAGTCTGAGACCGTTTCGATATCTAAATCACAAAATACCAAGCATGTCATAATATTTTGAAAGTAGTTCCAAGTGCTTAGACTAGGCTTGCCTAATTAAACAACCATCTATACAAGAAATACCAAAACAAAACTTTACCTCTTGATCTTTGTATTTCGAACGAACACGTTGAAGAGCTAAAACTCCTCGAATCAACTTCTTCCAATTACCGTATATTCTGTTCTCACGTTTGGCCTGAGCACGCTCAGCGGCATTAGCTTGATCTTCTTCCCAGGCACTGCGAAGAATATCCTCGTGCTCCTTGCACGCAATATATCCGTCGGTCCTGCAAGCCAGAAATGGCAATAAAAAATATTTCGACAAGCTGCTTCAGCGATTGCACAGAAACGTGCTTGTAAAAGCTGCACAGAGTCATTAAAATCATGACTTCTCTTGAGCTAAATATTAAGCTTAAATGTACCGGGGTCTATAACTGGTTACCGCCGCCTTTCGGGGTTTACAGCGGCTTACTAAACGACAAGTCTACTGTGGTCTACTTAACGACCCCAACTCAAACCCTAATTGCGGTAGGGCCCCGTATGGTCGCAGTAGGCTGAGGTTGGCCTGTAGTTGTTGGATAACCATACAACATATCAATATTTCCGATAATAAAAACCTGCTCATGAGTTTGAAAAAAAATTAATACACAAAAGCTGTGGTGTAGGCAGAAAATTTCTGAGGGGGGCAAAGTTTCGTCACAATCGTGTGACGTCACAAATCAACTTTAGGGGAAGTACCGAAGGCACGACCATTCCAAGGGGTCCGGGGGCATGCCCCCGGGAAAGTTTTGCAAAATTACACCTAAAATACGCATTTTTGTGCATTCTGGAAGCAAGTTTTAGACAATACTGTATTTACAATTTTTTAGGGTTTGAGGGGCTGGCCATGGCACAGTGACCTCCCCTCCGTACGCTAGTGATCGAAATTAATAGTTTCAATTATTGATGTAAACGTGTGGTTGTTATGGATTGAGTCCAACAAAGTCGCAACGAAATTGCATAGCTAGATTTAACAAAAAAGCATAAACTCGTTACCGAAATGACGGCAAACAAAGATCCGAATTTAGGGCAAAAACGTAATTTCAACCGTACAAAAAGATGAAGTGCAGGAAAAATTCAGCCAACTTAAAATTTCGCGTAAATTTTCATCATTTTGTACGGACTTTTTTTTGCGAGAAACCGTCTCGTTTACTCAGTTTTCTTTCCAAATTGGAAAATACTCTTTAATGTGCCATTACCTACTGTGCTGTATACAGCGGTGCGTAACCAGGATTTTTGATTGGAGGCAAAAGTTGGAGAACTGCGGTACTTGCTTAATCTTCAGAAACGTCAAAAACTCAAGACTAAAATGAACATAAGCCAGAACACCAACTTCGACAAGTAAAAAACTGGAAAATACGTCTTTCCCAAAAGATTTATTTCACTGGAACTGTAATTGTCGCAATTTGTGTTCTGATTTATATTCATATTAGTCGAGTTTGTTTGCTTTCACTACTCTTGCTTTAACGTTTCCACCGTTCATCGGCAAGCATTGTTTGCAGGTTGTAGGGCTGAGAATGCGTAGTCTTTCTTAGGTGAAGTTGATTTCCTACATAAAAAATTTGCCTATTGATTCACGTGTTGGTCACCTTTGTGGAGACGAGTTGCTTGAATACAGATATGCGCAAGTGTGAATCATTGCAAAAACCAGACCCCTGTTGGCTGATCCCTCGAAAGTTTACATTAAACCTAGAGCGTTTAGCACTCCTCTATACTATTTCTGATATTTATATGTTTGACTTTACCCCTTCCAATCACTTGCTCCAGTTTTGGTTGCCGGTGATGAAAGACAAGTGTTTGAAGTGTCTACTATCCGGTTTCGTCGACCACACCTTTAAACTAGAAATCAGTTTCGTTTTTCTATGAGTCTTGTTCTGTAACTTATTTTCTAGGTTGGTAAAAAATGGAGGGGTAGGGGATGTCCTCACCGAGTCACTACAGTACACTAATAAAGTCATTTATTTCCATGAATTCTATCACTGGGTCGTTAATTTGTTCGATTTAGGTGTTTTTTTTATATATCATACTACAGTACCTGAACTCCCAGATGGTATCAGGCTGCAAAACAAATCTTCGGATTATGCGGATAAAGTCGTCGGTCAAATCGAAATCCGGAATATCCGAACTCTACCTTTTTGTGATAAAAATTCCTTGCACTTACAGCAAACGTAAAATTGTGTCACCAACATCTTGCATCGGGCTCAGTTCCTACAATTTAGTAAAAAGTTAATTCCCACCTACTGCACAGCCTCTATGCATCTTGTTCACAGGCCCGTAACCAACTTGTGACACCAAGGGGGCGAAGAGTTTTCTGAGAGGGGGACAAATTTTTTAAACTATGTCCAACACATTTTCCAGGGGGGCCTCACCCCCCTGGTTACGGGCCTGTTTGTTCGTAAACGTCGTCTAGCAAAATTTCTTTTCGACTCTTATTAGCACAGTCGTGTATCCACGAACTAAAGGGAAATTACTCGCTCCACACTTTTGCCGACACCTTCAACATCTCCTTTGTCGTCTTGCAGATGTCCGCCAATACTAGTTTCTGGGAGGTGCAAACACCAGACATGGGGGGACTACAGCACAAATGTAATCGATTACGATTACTTGCCGCCTGCTCGATTACGAATACACAAAATCACAATGTAATCGATTACGATTACATTAAAAGTAATCACGATTACAATTGCGATTACATTTGTCTTGAAACATCTTCAGAACGAAAACAAACCCCATTTGCATAGTTTTATGGAAGTATATTTTCAGACAACATACGATATTAATGAATGCAATGAACGAAATTACTAATCTGTAAGGATCAAGCATCGAAAAAAAATTACAATAGTTGCTTACTGAGATGTTCGTGCAGTCAACAAACCAGTGGCGTAACTAGAGGTTTGAGCAAGAAGGGAAACTTAGCTGAAAGAGGCACACTGGCCTCTGTAGGTGACCTACAAGTCAACATTCAGAAAAAAGACTTGACAAATAATGGTGAATCCGGGTGTGGATGGCTATACTAAAATCCCAAACCAACGGAAAATCTCCGAAAAACGCAAAAAGACAACCTACTGAAAACCAAAAGAATAGGCCTACTAAAACCGAAAGATAAGCTAAGTGGGGGCCTGGTCTTTACATTTAGCTGGTCAGGGGAGTCAAATCGCCCCTCTTCCCCCCCGCCAGTTACTCCACTGCAACAAACACTTTAAATATTTATTAAACAAAAATGATCAACGTTTAAAATCTTTGTAACAGTTAATAAACATCAAGGCTTCAAATCTTTAACAATCGAACGACACCTATCAGGCTTGAACATTCATCCAACAACGCTGAAAATTCGTTTGTTAATAATTTCAATATTGCTGACTATTTGTTCTAAGTGCGGGTTACGATCGTCTGCAAGCCAGCATAGCATTGTGCAGCTTTTGATTTGAAATCAACAGTGACGTCAATATAGCTGCGCATCTGTCTATTGGACCAAACGTCAACAAAACCTCACAGGTTTCGTCGAGTTGTTTTGAGCAGTATCTGGTGGGCCGCGGATGACATGCTAGTTATCAGTGTTGTGGAAAAGTACTTTCGACTTGGATTGAAGTACCTTATTCCTCTGAAAAAAATAATTTACTGTATAAAATCTACTGTAGTAATTATATACATAGCCTACTCCAGCACTTGCATTCATAAGTTCACTCTGAATGTACTGTACATAAATAAAACGAACTCCTCTCCTCGCAATGTCCCGCTATTATGTTGCCGAAGGGTCAACTCGTTTTTAAGTAGAGCTCTTATAGCCGTTGCTACGTCTCACTAGACTCGCTACGTTACTTCTGGTAGCCAACACGAAGGGTAGCAAGAGCAAAGCGAGAATTCGCTACACGCTGTGCTTGCCACTGTACTATTTGGATTTAACGCACACAGACTGGGCAATTGGCCTTCCCTGAAACATCATCACAACAAACGATGATAAAAGAGGAAACCCTGCCGTCACAACCGTGGTTCAGCGCACAATGATGCAAGGTGAAGATTTCCAAGTTTAATCGCGAACATAATCGTCGATTACGATTAAATTGGCAATGTAATCGATTACGATTACATTTCATTTCTGGTCAATTCAATCGATTACTCAAAAAACTAATCGATTACGATTACCCCATGTCTGCCAAACACGCCAGTGCATTTGCAGCGGAGGCGAATTTTCATGTTCGGGGCCCTGGGCTATTTTAATCGGGGGCCCTTCTGGAAGGTTTGCGACGACTGATGTCATAGAAATTAGCGCTGCACGTGTTCGTTTCATGCACTGAACAAGTTGTTCCTATTCATGAACATATTACAGTTCTCTATTCTGAATTCCCTCGATATCAGGAACAAAAACAGTCACAATGGAACAAACGAAACTATTTGAATAAGAGCTGATGCCTACATCGTAGGCGAAATATACACTCTGTAAGATCTTAGTGTCTGATTCTTTGCTGAGAAAAGATTTCTTTCTACAGACAGTGAAAAAGGCAGAGGTGAAGTTATCTGACCACACTCACATCATATATTTATTGAGTACCTCTCTGGCCTCGTGTAATCTGAAAAATAGATTCAAGCGTTTTGCTCCACACATCATACGTAACAATAATCAATTCTCAACGCCATGAAAAGAGAATGCTCATCGTCATTCACTTCTATCTTTCACGCTCATTCTTCTATAGGGTCTTTTGTTAGCGGCATAGTGAAAAAACGTGCGTTGAATCAAACCAAGAATACAAATATAAATGCTTACAGAAATGCTGGATATTGTCCTTACTCCCAAAATTTTGGGGCTCCCCGAAATCGGGGGCCCTAGGCTTAAACCTTTTTGGTCTAATGGTAAATCCGTGCCTGATTTGCAGGTTGCCAAATTTCCTTGAATTCCAAATAAGTTTACGTTGCCTCCTTGTAGTTCCGAGGAAGACGGCAACGTACCAAATGCTAATTTCCATCCATAACAAATTTATTCCACAAAACAAAACCTTCGCCATTTTTGTAACAAGGACATTTTAGTGGGCGAACATCCAACTTAATCGCGATCGGTCGAAGTGAAGAACACCCATCAACGAAACCAGATGGTGTGAATAATGATGACGTAGGCATAGGAAGCCAAAATCTTGGGGGCTACAGCGTTCTGTCCGAAAAAGAAGTTTCATGCCCCAAGAGAATATTTTTCAAAAATTTTATATTTGACTTTTCTCCGTATTAAAAAAATACGTATAAGGCAATTTTCACCCCATCAATACCATGAGCGTGAAATTGACAAAAATAATTTTTAATTGTAAACCTGTAAACTTGTTCAACTTGGGTCTAAGAAATATATAAAATTCGATGTTTTGATACAAAAATATTTTTTTCATGTTGGAAATGACTTTTTTTGCCGAAAGCAAAATACTCTGGGGGTCACATCTATCCCTAGCCCCCCAGGCTGCGTATGATGAAAGCTTGCTATGTCGATGACGAGTTGGGAAGACGTGAGTTTTTTTTACCACGTAGGTCTTTTCACAGGAACATCTAAAATACGGACAAAAGCCTGCCTTTTTGGTTTGTCAAAGTTAAACCGTGGCAAGTACAGGTTCGCCGTGTACTGACTGAAAAACTGCGTTAAAGGACGATGCACAAATCCGCAATAATGTAAAAAGAAAACAAAAACAGATGCATCTGACGCTTCAGGACACTGCGGAGTCGTTTGAAATATAAGCAACGAATGCGAAAAACAATAAAATGCATCAGAAATCCTGGAGACAAGAAACGAATATCTGCGACAAGCGATCAAAAATGTTAAATGGTGAAACAACAATCAACAAACGCGTAAATTGCACGGAAACTTTAGTAACAGACGATTTTAGAAATCAATCGCAGCAGTTGTCTTGTCTCACTTCGTATCCTCAATAAATGGTGATACATGAACATGATTCATCATCGGGACAATCACGTTTCTTAAATCGCTGCCAGGGTTTAGAGGAATAGGAAAAGGTAAATCCCAAGGCAGTCGCATTTTTCACACACACAGTTATGACATGTTTCAACGGTACTGAAGTAGTGTACGACAGGCCACCAGTGTTGTTGCGCATGGTTAGAGATCTGAAAACACTACAGTTTGAGTAAATAACTTTATTAACATGCGACGTTTTTTACTTTAAAAAATTACGCTTTCCAAACCAACTGCAACATGACGTTGCTGGCAGTTAATCCCAAGCAGTGGTTTGATATTTACAATGCGTGCAATATGACCATATCGCAGGGCGCACGCGATACAAGCTGTGTGCATCAGACGAGCCTCCCATTAAACGATGAAAACAAGTTCTGTCCATGTTTCTGGCAAACGACAAGCAAGCACATAAATTTAAACCAACAACGCGTGGGTGACTTGCTGCGCTTCGACTTCACCGTATCTGCGTTCATGGCACGAGTGTTACATCGTGCATAGATATACGCATGGCAGTTATGCTTGCAAAGCGCCAGACAAAACCTCCACAGGCTTTACTGTGTAACATGTTTCATCGTACCTTTAGCAGCTGAGTCTGTCGAAGTAATTGTGGCTGGAGTTTAACGCTCGTTTGATTACGAACGAAATATGTAATTATTTGAGAAAAATTTGTTGAACGACTATACGTAGAACTCCTCAACAAAAACAATGTCAACAAAACTACCAAACGTACGAATTAAATTTCAACCATTATCAGTGGTGCTCGCGTAGAGGTTAAAATTGCAGCAAAATGTAGGAACAAAGTACGACAATAAAAAGGTTGAAACCAACGAGACAAACAGCGTAATCGGCAACGTACGAAACAAGAAGCACATAATTTATAAAGCGCAAGACAACCTTGTGCAACGAACTATTTAAACATCAACTTGGATTTGACGAAACAAAAATGACTGGAAAGTTACTGTAAAAATTATCAGCCAGACACTAAAATCACGCACGGGTGACGTCAGTGAGAGCCCGGGGCACCAGCCCCGTTTGCGGTGGGTCCCTTCAGCGTGATTGATGACCTTTCTTTGGGATTTTACAGATAGCGGCCCAGTGTTTTTTGTCGTCCACATCAACAGCAAAACCTGACGACGTACCACAAGCCGCGCTAGGCGTAGACAGGGGACCCAGTGGGCCATGGACCCCCCAAAATTATTAGCATATCTAGTCATTTTGTGCTTTGAGAGGCGGTATCCCAAACGAAATAGTGTAGCTCGCCTAAAATCAAACATTTCCCCTCCCGTATTTTGGGCTGGCTGCGCCACTGCCGCACTACCTGAGTTGATCATTCGCTGCGCATGCGCCGTTACTCTGACCGCGCTTGGATATGTACAACAACGTGTGAAGTGCAACACGGATGATATGCAGCCCACTTGTTTCCACAATATTAATCAATACAAAGCAAACACCAGTACAACGTTCGTTTCAAAGCCACACATTTTTTACAATAATGGCAAACTCGTACTTTCCTTAGTGCTCGATGCAAACGCAGTAAGCAACAGTTCTGAGTGCGATGGCTGCTCGAGTGATGCAGGATAAGCTTTCATCACAATAAAAGAAGCTGTGCGCTAGAACTGAAATTCGAAATGAAGTATACCTTGGCAAGAAACGGTGTGGATGAAAAAGATCAACAAAAAGGGTAGACAGCGCACAACAGCCATTGTTTTAATTCTTCTTAAACGCCACTGGTAGGTAACGAACACGATGCATGAGTTGTGGCAGAGCTGTCCATATCATCAAGTCGGGTATTGACCAAAACTACCCAATGCGTTTGGATTTAACATCGGCGTGCAAAGCGAAAAAAGTAGGTAGCAACAAGTTTATTTCGATTATGGTGACATTGGTGAAAAAGAAAAAAATTGCGTTGATGATATTTAGTTCATTATATCGCGGCAAACTGAAAATGATGTCACAACTTTTGCGGCGTTTGGCGACTTGGAAAGAAACAAACTAGACAAAGTTTCACCGACACTTCATCCCATCTTCACGAAGCTTCACTCTGGCACAGTTGTTCCAAACGATTCAAAACCTTTGACGAGACAAGGCTGAGCGTTATACAAAACCATCAAAGGTCTTTAACAACAGCAGCAGACAGTCACAAACTGCCTATGCATCTCACGATGAAAATATTGACTGAGAGTGAATAGGAGTGCATGTCGCTTTTCATCTAATTACACGTTTGACAGTGACATCGAAACTTATGTCTTCATAAATTGATAATTCTCAATGCAAGTAAAATGCTAAAACTCCACCGGAAGCACTTCTTTCCGATATAGACACGCCAACAAAGTCAACTTTGGGATCTTCGAGAAGCTTATACTGCGCATAAAATTATAAAAGTTTCTATCTATCATAACTTTCACCGCTGCGAAGTTTGTAGTGGACAGTCACAGTTCAATACAAGTTGGGAGATACTGTAGTCCTGATTCTGTTCCGAAGCATTTTTAACAAATCAGCACCTGCTGGTAAACTTCTGAAAAATTGTAGTGACAAATAATCGAACCAGTGCTTAGATCTTTAATAGGAAAAGTTCCATCGCTTTTTGTTGAAAAGGTATCATTCGGCTGATCTTGCGCGGTTACGGTTCTGGAAACGCAGATTCATGAAACGGCTTATGATCCTTGTTTAGCTCGAAACTGGCATCAAATGCTGAGCATGCAATGCGAGATAGCGAAGTCAATGACTGACTTGCCATTTCAGTTAAATCTGTGTGTACGTGTGGCGAAAAGCAGATAGCTTGTCTTGCAACGGACGGAGGCAAAAGAAAAGCTGTGGTTGCTTGCGCGTGTTTGGTTGAACTTCAAACAATATAGGCATTTATTAAAATTATCTAAAAAGTATGATTATAATGTCTCAAAATACACTAATAAACGCATGTTTTGGCATCTTAACACATATATTTATGAACTCCAAGAAACTTAAAAATTTAGTGAGAATCAGGTTTTTACGAAAACCACCACCTCTTTAACTCGCTAAACAAGGGTCAAAACACTTGGCTTTACGTCTGTCATCCAATATGTACAATACAAGCAAAATTAAAATAGTGCAACATCCGTGAAAAAAGATGTTGTTTGAGGTTCACATCCAAATTTACGTGAAAAAAGAAAAAAAGATGGTTTAGGCGTATGCACAGGGGTTTCACAAATGTGAGATCAGTGGTTCTTAAACTACAAACACGGCGAACCCTTAGGTAGTTTTCCACGGTTTTGTCGAACGCCATTTTTGTCCAATACAACAGAAAGTAACAATGGGTTACTGAAATCAGATGACCTTCGTCGAACCCCTGAAGCGGCTCCGTCGAACCCTAGGGGTTCGATCGAACCCAGTTTAAGAGCCACTGTGTTAGATCTTCAACAAAATAAAAACGGCAAAGCTACCCATGAATCAATTTTACAAAGTATTTCGCGCTCACTTTGATACGTACCTGTACATTTACGAGCAATAGAACACTTTTTTTTCAAAAGAAAGCATTAAAGTTGTAATGCGGTTCTGACGCAAATAGTTCTTGATTTGTAATTTGTTGGCGTCGAACCGAACAGGAGCAAACGACCAGTTAGGGCCGTAAACTGCCCAGTCCTGTCTACAGAACTGCTGCCAAAACTATACTTTGAAATTCTGGGTAAGCAATCTCTGTATTACAATGGTGTGGACGATGGACCAAGAGTTATTGCATCAATCGCGCAACTGGTTCCAATCCACAAAAATGACAAGGTATTACCACTTGGCTTGATTCGTAAAATGTACGGGGTTGTGGATAAGAACATGTCGTCAAGTCAGAGCATGTGTTGATCAAGCGCCAGTGTAATGACAAGCCGTGTGATTACGTGAACATACCTGCGCCATTGTTGGACGTTTGATATGCTTGTACAAAAGACAATCTTCAGAAAGACTGTGCAACGACCGGCCCACTTCCCCTGTCCATTCTCCAGCAGCTTGGTCGAAAAAGTTGGCTATGTCTTCGCCTTCGTCGCATCGTTCTTCAACGTACATGGACAGATGCGACGGGTCACGTGATTCATCCATGACGGGCAGGCCGGTCAGAAGCTCGAGCAAAACCTGCGAAGTGGAAACTATTTTGCTTTACCCATGTTTAAGTGAATGCGATGTGAAGAGAAGCTTAAAACTCTTTTTCTCAATAAACCAGGTATGAGAAATGAAGTTAATAAAAAGGTTGAATAGCAAAAAAAGTGGAAACGAGTCGATTTAAAGCAACCGCAAAATCTTATCAGCTACAAGTTGCTAACATGTTCAAAGCACGTTTTGACAGTTTTGAGAAACCAGGTCGTCTGTATGAACAGCTGCAATGCATCCCAGTCCCACTACTGTCTACTACTAATATACGAAAGAAGAACAACCGAAACTGCTAAGACCTATTTTCTCGACCACTATTCATTCAATACACAAACACGCTGTCGGCGTTTCCTGACGATAAGGGTGAGATAAGGCTGCAAGGGTTACGAACTTTGCTGGCGGAGCCTCGTTGGGATATGTTTGACATTTAGTCGACAGCTTTTATTTTGAATAAACAGAGTACATTTTCGGTTACCATCCAGATGAACACCCGATTTTTTTACCCAAAATCAAAACTTCGTAAACAAAAAGCACAACAATCGAATCTAATTTTATAGAAAATCAGCTTAATTCTGTGCCCAGAGACAATTTTGTTTCGTGCACAAGATTTAATCACCAGCCTGAAAAAGCTTGCCTGATTAGCGATAGTATGCAGCATTAATACCAGTTCGTAACATTAAATGCGACGCTCATTTTCAAAACGCATCTTCCACTAGACCAGTGTTTCTCAACCTTTTCTGTTTCGTGGCCCCTTTTCGGAGATATTCAACACCCATGGTCCTCTGCTCCACCAACTTTTTGGCCCTTCCCCACCAAAATTTTGCAGAAATCAGCATCTAAAAGAAACAAGGCCATAAGCAGAGGTCTGCTCTATGGCCCCTTGGGGGCCACAGGGCATCTGTCGAGAACCCTGCACTGGACGCTGTGTCTTAGCTCTTGTAATTTGCATCTCGTTTTTTTGTACTTGAAAAATGCCGTGTATCTTTCCTTCAGTTGCTACTCAGCACATTTGATGTAAACCACTGCCACCACTCCAGCGCTGACGCTTGTCACAATCGTGCAATGATTGAAACCCAAACTGCACCCTGTGCTAATCCCTGAAAAGATCACGAAATTTAATTTTAGGTTTCCGGTTTTCTTAAATCAGTTCTGGATTTTCTTGGCCTGCGGAGATATTTTATTTGGAATTTATGTCATAAATTTGAGAACAGCAAAATAAAGCCGCTGAGAACCACTTAAGACTATCCAGAGATGATTTGAGACCTTGACCCGAGTTCTGTTTTCGAATCACTCTTAGTGACTCGAGTCGTTTATTTGCAAGCTGCACGCCGAGTCACTTTTTATATAAAAAAAAGTTTTATTTGACTCAGCAAAGGTTGAAAGCGTCAAAAGTGATCATCAGCACTGAATCTCGTCCCATGTTTTCAACGTTAGTGTTGGATCGTTTCGTTGGTTGTCCATCCATTTTGCGGAAATAGTTTTTCCCGACATGTGCTTCACTGCGTCACTGAAACACGTCCTGTAATAGCTACTTTGCCACGTGATATTTTCGTTTACACGTGGTTCGCATTTCCAAAGATCCTTGCATAAAAGTTTTTCCGTATTTTTTCTTCGAAAAAGTTGGGGAAATGCGAAGCGTGTTTTGAAATCTGGAGCTGAACATAAACATGCAAGTTCATTGTTAAAAGAACTGCTTGGTGTAACGTAACTGAGTGTAGCCGAAAACAAATCACTAAATAATACCTGGGAAATGCGAAGAGCGCTTTTCCTCATCGTTACGCAACTTGGCACTGTGGCACAAATAACTTTTCTGCAGGTAAGTATTTGCCAGTAGCGCGAATTGAACACTTGCAGCATGCCGGGTGAAGATTTCCAATAATTACCTTATCCCATGACGTACGTCAATGCCGGGATTTTCCGTAACTTGACGTTACAGAAGTCGGTAAAAGAGCAAAAACGTGCAAAAAAGGAAAAGAAACTTCCCTATACCGGCATCAACTGCAGTTGACTTTCGCTACTGCAATAACGTGGGTCATAAGAATCGCAAGACAAAGGAAAAACGCCAACTTACGATTCCGAAACTATAAACGTCCATTGCGTAGGAAACCGTTCCTTTGCAAGCTTCTGGGGACATGTAGACCATTGTGCCAATAGGGTTGTTTGTGCATGTGCTTGTTGACTTGTCACTTTTCGTGGATCGAATCAAACCAAAATCACTGATTCGTGGCTTCATTTCGCCATCGAGCAAGATGTTGGAACTAAAACGAAATCAACAGCACGTTTACCTTTGTAATGACTGCAGCAATTCACAAGATGCAACTGTTGAAAGTACGAATTAAAAATGAGATAAGCCGCATTCTTTTCTTTTCAAGTGCATCCAACCATGAATGTGTCCCGGCACCAAGCATTACCGACATAGAACTAAGACAATATCAGGCGCGATAGAATTCTTCTTGAGCGTGCGCTTGACTGGCCAATCCCAAAGCTGAAAGGACGTAATATCTACGGCAAATATGGACTACGTTTACGTCAGGCATGTCTTAGAAAAGTTTTAACCAAGAGTTGAAACTGAGATTCATTTCAAATGCAACAATTTTACTGGCAACGGCACCATCGATTGTAAACTTGCAACATCCAATTGCAAGAAAAATTTTTGAAAATACACGTGGATTTTCTGACATTACTTTAGATCAGGGGTCACCAACTTTTCTGAAATTGCGAACTACTTCTTGTGTACCGATTCATGCGAAGGGCCACTTGTTTGATACACACTTCAGAAATAAAAAATTTTGCTCAGTTGACTAGTATTGATAATAATCGTTAATGTGAAGACATTGATCATGCTAATGTTATTTTTAGAACAGGCCCGCGGGCGACCTACATGTTCCTTGCGGGCGACTTGGTGCCCGCGGGCACCACGTTGGTGACCCCCGGCTTTAGATGAAGTAACTGTTTTTTAGTAAGAAATGAATACGCGCAGCTGGCTTGTCAGCGTAGAACGGACTTAACAGTACATCGTAAGTAATTACGCAGAGACCGGAAAACTTTGTAGCCTACCAAAAATCAACACTTTTTTGACATACATCATGCAAGGTAGATGAAAGAGGTCATCAAGCTTTAATTTTCTGGCCTTGAAATTTGAAAATCAATACCGTGACAAACGGTGATGGAGGACTAGATACCGTGGCGCCTTTGACAAACTCCGTCTACTACGCAGAAGTCAGTCTACAGCTACTTGGACTTTTCATTACTATCAGCAACAAACAACAGATTGTTTTCACACGTAATACCTCTTAATGTCGCGATGAACTTTGTTTCGATTGTGTAAATACGCGATACCAGCAGCGCTGCCTCGGCCAATTTCAAGCCTCTGGACCACAGTGAGCCTTTTCTTTCCCTCCCTGCAAATGCAACCAGCACCGTTTTCATCGATGTCCTCACCGACTTCACCCCAAACAAGCAATCATCGATACCGCCCACCTCGTGTAGTTGACTCGTTGCAAAGAACTTATGATATTCACATATATTATATTGGTAAATATCCCGCTAAGCATTGACCACTGCCACATACGGTCGATTAATCAGACCAGACACTACAATTCCCACCACAGCTACTTTAGTGCTCCCTGGCAGGCAACGGCTGCAAGGAATTATGGAATGAATAAACTTC
>JGI24022J15233_10002341_pt1 | contig 17610 bp, 9 predicted proteins | sample Ectturendosymbi2_FD_15233 | JGI IMG/M metagenome (IMG submission 15233) | reverse complement strand
CTCTTTTCAGCACTGTTTGGCTTTTTATTGAAATTTTCATCTGGCAACCCTATATGGAACGTCCGGGCACTCAGTCACAAAGTAAATAGGGGTTGTAGTGTTCAAAGAAGGATGAATATAAACAATCTGATTGCATCAAAGCGCGCAACCTTGTATTGCTGGACTTTTTCCATCGTTCAAGAAACAGGTACACATTTTTTCGCAACAAGGCCTCTAAAGTACGAATGTTACATGGAACCTGATGACTACCAACACTCGTTCGCCACGGAAGGTGTACAGAGCCCTGCAACCAAAGTTATAGGCCACACGCAATCTGCGGATGTATGTCTTCCTGAAATCACACCATAACTGTGATGCATACATGGATGTACAGAAGGAACGAAAAAGTACGTTTTTCACTGCGTTCGAAAAATCGGGAAAAAGAAGCTCGCACCTTGTTTGCTGCACAATATTGATATCACAGTTGTCTCTAAAAGTCTTATTCATCTGAAAGCTCAACATCTACTACAGTTCCCAAATACTTGTAGCGGAAAATAGATTTTACTCTTCGTACACCAGTGTCAGCAACGGGATGGCCGTACTTTTTACGGTCTTAGGCTTAAACGTCATACAAACAGTATTGCTGCACTTGAAAATAATTCCATGCGATTTTGTATAAGCCTGAAACATATCTAGTATACTTTGCAACCCAAGTACACTTGGACAAAACACTCAGCAAACACCAAATGGGTCAACAGGACTTACACCAATATAACACCCAGCTTTGATGCTGTTAGTGTTAAGTTTAAGAGATAAACCATCTAAATATACAGAAAAAGTATGGATTCAGTACTCCCCGAAACGGTTCGGACAAATTCATATGTATAAAATATTTCAATTGAATAATGTATAAAATTTTTTTCCTTTCTGTTGCTAACCACAAATATACCCCTTGCGATAGGCAAATGTACCACTGGCACTAGGGGTACATGTTCCCCAGTTTGGGAACCCCTGGTTTAGCCTTAAATTATAGACATAATTTCAAACACGGCCAGCAGAAAAGTTTCGGCCAAACAACTGTGAAAACGGCCAAAAAAAGCCAAACGACTAACCTACCTGAAATACGGCCAAATCTCCTAAATTTGACCGTAAAACGGCCTGTATGGCAACCCTCAGCTCAAACTAGACCTTTAACTGTTGGTAGCTTGTATGGGGAAACACCAAAACCAAGACGTGTTTGGCGGGAAAAAGTTTGCGGCATAAGTTTTAGCTGGGCCGATGCCCGGCACGGGTAAGGCGGGGAACAGCAGAACTCATTTCTGACAACTTGTTGTTTCAGCCTTCTTGCGAAGCACAACAAACATAGTATACAGTGGTAGCCCAACCAAACCACAGTATCAAAACTAGGCCAGCACAAGCAGATAAATTAGATCTTCTGGCGATTTTTTATTATTAGCAGACCTTTCGCCCACCTCAAGTGGGCTTCCTCAGGGCGATGTTTTTTTCAAAACATTTCATTTGTGCGGCATCGTCATGACATGCAACTGCTACCACTGGAACAGTATTATTGCCAAATCCTATTGTGGAAGTAGGCCAGGCTGGCCAGCACATTTCCTATACGTGCGAATTCGTGATGAACTAGTGGCACAGTATTATAGCCTATAATAATATTAATATCACCAAATTACAAAGCTAAGTAACACATACCATTTGTGTGCCTGAGCAACACTATGTGCTTCTCGCACATTTTGAAACCACGCAAATTACCAAGCTAAGCTATTGAGTAGCACATTTCATTTTTGTGCCTACGCTACACTATTTCCTACATGGGGAACAAAACAATACTGCATAGAGGCTTTACAGAAAGCATAAAAAACATACTGATGCCACTAAAGCTCACAGAAAACATAGACATCCGGAAGGTGATGGCTATTCAGTATTCATTGATTGAAGAGAGGCAAGAATTTTAAATACTGTATACTGTAGATTTGTGTTTTTTCCACACTCTTCTGCATCAGTACAAACAAAGAATGTTTTCACTTGTTAGTCATGTCAAAACAAAAACAAAATTACTAAAACTGAGACTGTTACAAAAGTTTGTTGGCAAAACAAGCATTGTCAAGAAACTAGTAAAATGGCTATAGATGGACACCTCAGATCAGGGTTGATAAAAATCATGATGTTTTAAAAAAATTAAAAAAAAAGGATTTTTTTAATTTAAATCTTATTTCATTGATTTAAATAAGATTTTTTTTATTTTTATGACTTAATGTGTAGAGGGTGGCCACCTAACACTTGTAAGTTTTAATTTTAAAGAGTTTGTTTTAAGATACTTGTACAAAAATACAAGCCTGCCAGTGTTTTTGGTGCAAAGTCTATTGTTAAAATTGAATATTGTTATGCAGCTTTCACTAGGTAAGCTTTTGCAAAAGTAGAACTTGCATGCATAAAATGTTAAAAACCTATAATACATGTGTTATTTTGAACTAAAAATACGTTCTGAAACTACTATTTCTACAGTCAACAGCCGTAGCCTATATATTTGCTGGAATTTAGATGTAACTTTTACTTTATGCCAGGTTCGTAGCCATGGAGACATTCAGGGACAGTCAAGTGCCCTAAATTTTTTGGACCTCGAAAGGTTTGTTTCAAACATATACCGTAATAAAAAGAAATATCTTGCTCCCTTAACAATTTATTTTTCCCTCAAAATCTGGCTACAGGCCTGCTTTATCATGCCAGCCTGCTCTTACAAACTTGTGGCATTCTGATTGAGTCTGCAAGCCAAATGTTAGTGATTTCAGTCCACATATCATTTTTGCAGTTCGTTGACATAGAATCTGTGACCTCACAGTTGCTATGATTGATAAAACTTTAATTGCTTGCATAACTTGTGTTGTCATACAAGTCTGTCTTCTTTAATAATAAGTGAAACTGATTAGAATACCAGTTAGATGTGTCATAAAAATCACAAAAAGTTTCAAAACTGCATATGATGTTTTACTTGATGTTTTTGATTTTATCACTGATTTAAATGAAATGATTTAAATCAATCAATCCTGACTAGAAATAGATGAACTTTCATTCAAACATTCTTGCGCTGATGCAATATCCCTTCGTGCAAATAAGTTCATTACACCATTACTGGTGTACGAAATGAAATATTGGTTTAAATGCTAATACTGAAACTGCTAGTTTAGTAATTTCATTGACACTTATGGCATACATGCAAAAAATGTTAAAAACCTAATAATAACATACAAATTTCAGGAATTAAAATATGTTCTATAACTATGCTTACATTCAACAGCCTTCATTTGGTAGAATTTAAATGCAACTTTGACTTTATGCTAGTTTACACTTTCAAACGTGTGGCATTCTAACAGTTATGACTTCTGAATCCACATGTCATTTTTGCAGTTAAATGACAGAATCTGTGACCTCAGTTAGTTGCTATGATTGATAAAACTTCGAGTGGTTTGAACTTGTGTGGTCATAAGAAATCTTTGCCTTTTGCACTAATACTGTACAGGCTATATGTGAAAACCTATTAAATGCTATTTAAATGTGTCATAGACATCACACAAAGCTTTGAAACGACATGTTTTTTTTATTTTTTTTGCTTGATTTAAATCATAATTTTTATTGCTTGATTTGAATCATGATTTAACTCACTGATTTAAATCAATCAACCCTGCCTCAGACTGAATTAGCGAGAGATGTCATCAGTGGAGTATGTCACCAGCATTATATAAAACTTCTTGAGCAATGCAACAGTGATCCGAATGTTAGTGTTCATGCTGCAGATAAAAATTTGAAAAAGAAGCTGTAATTAAATTATTTCAACCATCATTTTTCACCTCATGTATTTGCATTTGTATGCCTTTTTGCAAATTAATTGAATTAGTATAGCATTGGCTTTCATTTCAAGAGCCATTTTCTGGATCAGCTCTAGCTTTACGGCTGCCATTCTTCAACACTGATTTTTTCCTTATGTCTAGTGTGGAGTACTGTGCTCATTTTGCTATTTTGGACAAGTATCAAATATTTGTGAGTGTGGTCTATGTTGTTTATTTGCAAGTATAAAAAGTTGGTTGATTTTCCATTTCTTTGCATAAACTTCACCAAAATAAGAATAATGTTAAGATAATGGCATCAAGCGCAGTGTTGCCTGTATCAGCCTACTAAGCAGTTTGCATAGTCACAATTAAAAAATTATGCATAGCATAAAATGTTCAATCTTTTTCCAAATTGTTTTTAGTGTTTTGATGAATAATGCATTATGATTCCTTATTTTACAGTATAGTATGGCTTCTAGACTAGTTTTTTCAATCTAATAGTGATTTTAATAAATTCATCAGTTGTATCTCATAAAACATTTAATCACCATGTTTGTTATTTCAATATTTAAAACTTTTACAAACTTGTAAGTTTTTTGGACTTTTTGTTACAAAATTTTGCTGTGCATATGATCTTGAAACATGGATAAGAATCATATGAAAGAAATAAAAAGTAAGTTGCTTCTTTTATGTTGGCTAAGGCTGCTTTATTTTTATGTGACCTTGCTCTTTGGTGTTTTGGTTATACATGTGATAAATTGGTCTCATGTGATTAAACAAGCTTAAACCTGCATGATTTTGACAGACCAGGTATGCTATGCTCAAATTTTGGTGCTAGACATCATGATTTAGTTCTTGATGATAGTTCTATTTTCTTAACACCTTGGTTTGGTACCAGCACACAAGAATTTTTGTGCTTTCATGCCATTGCTTCCATGCTGGTACACACACATTCTTATGCCTGACTTTTGCACTTGTGTGACAATAATGAAAACAGGCTAGCTGAGCGGTTGGCACGTGTTGAACCACCTAATGCCCAAAAGTGCTAAAAATTGTTGGATCAATTATATCCTTTGCACATAGGCAGTGTCTATTTTGCCACCAAGATGGCAGTAGCAAAAGGCTTGGTAGAAACATTACCTTACACATATTCCCATGCAAATGTTTGAAGATCCAAGCAAAAATGTTGGTGACTTATGGTAGAAACACGAATAAACTTTAACAGCAAAACAGAAATCCAATTTTATAAAGTTTTCATCATCGATAGCCTACTGTTGTTATTAACTGATTGGACTGCATTAGCATAAGAGGTTTTCGGGTCAGGATGAACTTACAAATTCAGCAAGTTTTATCACTTGTATTTTCAAATCAACTGAAAAGCAATGTTGGGCTAATCTACAACTGTCAAGATACATTTCACTCTTTAGCTGTTACCTAAAACAAGAAAACTACGAACATTTTATGTGGCAAATATGAGCTAATTTCTTCTAACGCAGTGTTTCTCAATCATTTTCAGTCCTTGACCCCTTTTGGTATTTTCAAACAACTTCCAACCCCTTTTTCTGTTCTTTTTCTAACACTTAATGATACTAAGCATTATGATTATGACAAAATGCATTTCCAGAAAAATGTAATGCATTACCACAAAAAGTAGAAAGAATTTTTGCCAAAATGTGATGAACTAGGTCCACAACATTATTACCACAAAAATGCATTCCATAATATTTCATTTCAAACAGCAACTGTACTTCAAAAATATTAAATGTGACGGTTGACTTTGAAATCGCATGGCCAACTTCAAAACATGTGGATTTGACATTGCTAATCTGGTATCACCCTTGACTTCAATTTTGTGCTTTCTTTTTTTGTGTACTGGAGCTGAAAAAACATTCTTGTGAATATATGTTGTGGCAAACAGAAGGAAATTTGGAAGCCTAGTTCAGACAGATTGTTACAACAACTCAGTAGGTGCGGTGTTGAATGCGCAATGCACCACAAGTGGAAAGTGTGCTAAGAATAACACTTATACATGGAAGTGGTGGAAACAAGCAATAATACAGTGATTTCATCAGGTGATCTCTATTGTTGCTTTCTGCCACGGTGTGAAGCTTTGAGTGCTTGCTGCTCATGCTCATGCAAAAATGTCTTCCAAATAAGCAAAACTTTTAAACCAAATCTTGTCAATACACTAACCCAAGAGCTCATTTGCTTTCAGTTCTGAGAATAACATACTTTGTCATTCTCTAAAACACAGTTTAGACTTTTTTCCACAGCTAGTGTACAGACGTGTGGAATAGTTCTAAGAGCTTTGTTTGTCGATTTCGTATCTTTGCAAAGTCCCTTAAACAGGCGGGAGTGTGTATCTTTTGCTTCAGGAGCAAGTTCTTGCACTTTTTTGCAGGAGCTCCATCTGTACGAAACCCACAAACATATTTCTACTGCAACTCTGCATAATCAAAAGTTTTTATCTTCTTCACAACATTTGCACTTGTTGTAGTTTGCAGTTCCTCACAAAACAGTTTGTTTATTAATAAAAATAAGTAAAAGCTTGTGGGGAGGCAATAACTCACTGGCAGTGTGTACGCCTCTCAATTGCAAGGTTGGGTGTTTGACCCAAGGCCACTTGAGTGAATCATCATAGTCATAGCATTCCTTGGGCAAGAGCGTTTACGGCTGCTATGAATAAGTCTACTTGGAACTTGTTGTGCGGCATAAAGCAGCACTGTACTAAGTATCACTGTGTGATGGTGCCATCTATGCATGTGTTTTTGCCACTACCTCATATCTATGGTCATGTTCTTCCATCTCTGTATTCCTTGTTAGAGCCATGTGTGCATAAGCTGTACTTGGTTGTGTGCAGGTTTGAAGACACTAAAAGAATGTTGTAGAGTACTTTCCAAAGATGCAGCCCAACAATTTGCATGTCATTGGTTAGGAAATATATCTTACTACTTTTGTCAGTTTTGCTGAAATAATTCATTTTCAACAATTAGCGAAGTCTGTTATCTTTTGCTCAAAATGCACAGGCAATCTTTCAAATTATGGATAGTTCAAGTGTTTTCTGAAAACACTTAGTGTTCTTTTACCTTGCTGGCCAGCTTTATGCTGACTGCCAAGACTAGCACACATGCTGATTCATGCAACACACTGCTTTCAGCAAATTGAGACTGCCAAGCATGTTTTTTTCACTTATGTCATCAAATATTCTTGTAATATCCCCTTGGCATGAAAACAGAGATCATAGCATAAGTGTTTACATTTATTAAATCAAAATTGTAATTTGTGTGGAGGTAAATTTGGTGTCTGACAACTATCATGTTGAAGTACATGTTTTTTTTCTTACAATAAGTTGCAGTTATATTTACACCTGAACTGTTTTTTTTTCACTGAGACATTTCGGTCATTTGTCTCACAGTTGTATTAAAACTCACCGTAACAGTGTTCATCAGCCTATACTTTCAGACAATCTGCCTGCAATGACTTAAAATTTTTTTTGGTCATTTTAAAAACATTTCGGTCAATGACAAAAAAAACAGCACCCAAAAATCTCAGATATTTTGAAGTTGATAAAATAGTTTGTTCAAAAATTTGGAAGAATTTTTGTGACTTTTTAAAGCTTGCTTTGAATCATGCAAATCATCTGTTCAAATAAAAAAATTTTGATGATTCGTTGTGTTACATTTCTATGTTTTATTCCCCAAAGAGTTAATTAAATGCACATTGAATATCTTTCATTACCTCAGGACTTTTGAAGCTTCGTGCAAAAGCCCAAGAAAAGCAGAACCTAAAAGAAGAGTCTATGTGTTGCAATGTTTTGGGAAATGAATATTTGCAAATGGGTAACTATGTGATAAAGTTAGTGTGAGTGGTGCTGACAGCTTTGTTTAATTATTGCCTTCACTAGAATCGTTCAATTTTTGTTGGTTTGGTAACGATACATATGTTTTTGTTTGTGGTAACAGCAGATGGTACATTTTTAGGTGATTTTGATGAAGCTTTGCAGATGCATAAACAAGAACTACAGTTATGTGAGGCACTTCAAGATCCATCTGGAAAAGCAGTTGCCAACCGTAAGGTAGTCTGCATTAACTGGCATAATATGCCTTCAAACCATTTTAACATTTTATGCTTTTCATAAATATTGCCATTAAAAAATTTGTACAAAGACGCTGTGAAAACCCTGTATCCTTCATTATGTCAGTGCTTGGTGTTTCTAAATTTTTTCCAGTACATTGAAATTTACTGCAAAAAACTTGTACAATACTCATAGTGAAAACTGTAAAGCAGTGATGGCAAGCTTTCATTACGATGGTGCAAACCGCCCTTTCAGTCATAATTAAAGCCCCATGTTTATTTTTGAAGGCCCTATTTGAAACTTATGTTGCTTTCAGTTACCTGTAACATAGCAATGTTATGCCAATGCCATAAACCATATAAAGACAAAAACAATACACTGTTGACAAAAAACAACCAATATTTCATAGTTGTTACTGTAGCCTATGTTTTGACCATGGCAACCAGCGCAGGACTGTAGCTTTTACATACCAAGTGTTCCAACAAATTGATAATTAATCAATTATCGATTTTTTGTTGTTTTTAGGCAGTAACTTTCGAACCAGAAATGCTAGAAAGCCAATCAGGGGCTCTAAAGACTTGGATTGTAACCTATTTTCCAATAAATATTTGAGTCAAAAAATTCCCTCTAGCGGTTGGCACCCATGGCCAGGTAATCTGGGCCAAAAGGCCTAAACCTACCCCACTTATGACGTCACCCACAAAAATCCCGAAATGCAAAACTTTCCAATTTTTTTTTACTCCAAACTATAAGACCCGCCGCTTTCTTTTGAGGGTTTGAACAGTTCTCTAGCTCAATCGGCTGGCAAGTTATGGAGTTGCAAAGTAACACAAAAATAGTTTCTCACCCGCGATTTCGAAGTACGAATTTATTGTACATCGGCGCCGAAGGTTGTGTCTTGTGTTGTCTAAAAACGTAGGCAACAAACTATGGAACATATTCTTTGCTTGTTTTTGAAATGGAGTTGTACTATCAAACAAACTGGCTTTAAGTGATTTGATGCACGTTTTAAAATTTGTTAATGTTTTCATTTCACTCTCAACCAGACAGGTATAACTGTGCTGATAAAATCTTTTTCAAATGGTTTGAATTTGCGGCCTTCGGTTTTACTATGCGTTAATGCCTGTGTACAATATTAAGATGATTTATTGCAGATTGGTGACGTTTATTGCGCACTTGAGAATTTTGAACTGGCCATAAAACATCACAAACGACACTTGGAGCTAGCTCGTGATGATGATCTTGAGCTTCAAAGAGCCCATACTTCGCTTGGTCAAACTTACTTGGAGCATGCTAAACGTTTAGCTGATGTGAATAAAGCACGTAACTACTTCCTCAAGTTAGTCTTTGTTTTTCTGTTGTATACTTGTTAGCTGCAAAGTGTTTTTATGTGATTTTAAACAGTGGATTCTGCGAATTATCTTATCTACTTCTGTAGCACAGTTGCAATATCAAGAGCGTTCATAACCGTAAAAATATACACAAAAAATACCTTCCTTGAACTACTCAAACAACATAGTTTCTTGTCAAGACCTAGACACGGGCGTGTAATGCTTCACTAATCCCACCGCTGCAAATATCATAACCCTTCGGTTCATCTGTTAAATCAGGGGTGGGGAACCTGCGGCCCGCGTGAACATTTGATATGGCCCGCATCAGAATTTTCGTCACTCAATTTAGAGTGCACAATCGCGTCAAAACGAAGCTCCATGATAAGCAGATAGCATGTCATAAGAAGCCTCTATATCTCGTATTAAGATAAAGGGAGGATTTTAGGATAAACTCAATTGTTATTTGCGGGCCAGTAGCGATAATACACACTATATGCGGCCCGTGATAGTAAATAGGTTCACCAGCCCCGTGTTAAATCTTCATACTGCGCACACAGTCGTTTGTTTCATGTCAGAGAGCACATTATTATGTAGCAAGTGCAGCAGAAATGAAGTGTATTGATAAACAACTGAATTTCAAACGCTCTGTCATTCTCACTGTTCCATGTCAGATAAAATTCTCTCGTTTTTTGGTGGAATTTCGCTTTTGTATCAATGGACATCGTGTGTGATCAAGCAGCGCAACCGGCTGTATTCATTATACTTTTATGTAGTGGGAAAACATGTTGAAAAAGGTAATTTGAAGTAGGTTGTATTCAAATTACCATTTAAACAGATAACTTAAATCGTGTTGCAATCAGGGTTGCGGAGTCGGATGTAAAATGTCCGACTCCTAGCTTCCAAAATTTCCGACTCCTCAGCATAACGTGAATGAAGTTTGGCTGTCCAGTGTCAATAATGGCAAATAAGTGAGCTAAAATTAATTTAGACATAAGCATTTTGTTATTGGCGCTCGATACATGAGTTAAGGCTCTTTGAATTAATCCATTTTTTAAAGAGCATTTACAAATAATAAAAATTCATTCTGCCGATTTCCGGAGTTGGAATCGGATAAAAAATCCGACTCCTAATGTTCATAGGAATCCGTCTCCACCCAAACACCTCTGGCTCCGTAACCCTGTTTACAATTATGTGATAATGCTACATGAAATATTGGAATGATTGGAAAAAGTGTTATAGAGCTATGTTTACTTATTTTGGGCAATTTTAATTTCTTTAGGAAGTTATTTTGCGTTAACCACGGCTTAAGTGTAAGGAGTGATAGCCAAGCCGTTGGTTTACGAAATGGTGTGGTGTTGCTGATATTGCTCATGACTTGTTTCACAGGTAGTTCAGTGGTTTAAGCGACTCCCAGAGTTGTGAGTTCTGGTGTTACGTGATAGCGTCCCCTGAGCACATGCAAAAACACGTGTTGCTGTGAGGACGTAAAGTAAACTGTGCCATGTGTTTCTGGAATCCCAATGCTATGTAGCTTTCATCACCCTCAATACACAGCACAACATAGAAGTAGGTGATTTGGAATCAGCCCTCCTCACACAACTAGCCTGCAGCTACATTCAGCAACTTTTTTTTCCAGAGCGTTTCGTATTCTGATATTATATTAAATTTACGCATATCGCTCGTGTACACTAAAATTCCTTTTTATGTTACGTGCTATACAGATCTATAAACCTCTTGGCGGAAAGCATACGGATCGCCACCGCTTTGAAAGAAAGCAGCAAAGTATCTGTAAAGGAATTCAGTGAAATGAGGATTAGAAGCTTGATAAATCTTGGGCTGTGTCAGCATCAACTGTCACTTGTGCACAACAAAGAGGAAAAACTAGCGTCTGCCACAAAATGCACGCAGCACTTTCAAACAGCCCTATATCTTGCTCAGTGAGTAACATTATTAATGGTGTTTACATTATTAATCTGTTTTGAAGCGTAAAGGGTGTAGGTACTAAAGCTATTTTTTATTTCGACTGTGGGTATTAATAGCTTTCTTCGCGTCGAATATACCCAACTCAAGCGTCAGCCTACCGATTAGTTTAGCAACCAAATGGTACCTTTCATTTGTGTTGATAGTTAATTTAAAAACATTCAAGGTAATTGATAAACGGTTACCAAGCTACTGACCAATTGTTTTGTTGATCTTGAAGATTTACATGACTAAGGACACATCGTTTGACACCCGTAAATATTTCTGCGTGTGGTGATGTTGCGATGGTTTATTTGGTCAATTGTATTTATTTTAATGAAACTGACTGCTTTTTCCAAAAACTTGATTATTGTGTGCTTTCATTGTTATGTATACTATGTTGATGGATATTAATAATACGTAACTTTTGAAAATGACGGCTTGGAAGCCATGGCACCACATGTCTGTTTCAGAAAACAATCTCTTGACGAGGAAATCTATCGTGCCCGCTTTATACTTTCCGCTGTGAACTGTGACAACAAGCAGTTTTCCGACGCTCTTCTCAACGCGCAAACAGCTATGAAAATAGCCACTAAGCTTGGCAGGGTTGATTTGCAAGAGGAGGCGTTTGAGCACTGTGCACAGGTGGGGTACCCTGTTCGTTCGGATACTGACTTCCAGGGTTGCCAGATCAAAATTTCAATAAAAAGCCAAACAATGCAAAAAAGAGGCCAGAAAAAGCCAAACTTTATTTGCGGTATTGCCATTCCTTTGTCACAAAAAACATCTAAATCACAAGAATATCAAAAAATTTTATTCGAAATTAAGATTAAATCTTGCTTGGTATTGCGCTGGAGCACTGATCTTCCCTGACTTTTCATGGTTTGTGAAATTGCATACTATGGGTAAAATGGTGCCACAGTCTTCATGCTGATCCATCGGCAGCTTCCTGCACGAAAGTCTCTCCTATTCACTTCTGTACTTCCGATCAGTATCATAAGAGCACTTCCACTTCGACGTAATTATCGCATTTCCATCACAAAGACGCAGACCTGTTTGCAAGCGCTGAGACTGTTTAGTGCTTACAACACAATAGGCACTGCACAGTGCAGTGAGTGCAATATGGAATAGCAATATTTTTTTGCACAAGAACCTATTCCAGCGTAAAAAGGGCCAAAAAAGAGCCAAAAGGCCAAACGCATTTTTAAGGCCAGCCGACTCAAGGTGAGGCCAAAAATGGCCAACTAAAATTCCTTAGGCCAACCAACTTGAAACGAGGCCAAATTTCTGTAATTTGGCCTAAAAAAGGCCAATCTGGCAACCCTGCTGACTTCATACGCAGGTGTTTGGTAACAAAACGTTTCTTGTAATTTGACTTGCATTGCTTCGTTTGCAGTTTGCGCAGCTGTCGATGTGTTTCCCGCAGGTGCATCTTCTCATGGAGAACCTACAAAGCGCTAAACATATATTGAAAAAGCTTTATCGTTTGCAACGTGAGGGAAAGGAAAGAACTAGAGAGAAATTTAAAGCAGGTAAACCAACTTCTCATAATTTGTTTGTTTTTAACTCTTATCTCATTTATGCTGCTTGGAGTTTGACAGAGCAATCCCTGCGACTGCCGAAGCAGTCCCGAACTGTGAGGCAGGCATCAATCGACCAATTCAAAGCATGACTTATACATTTAACGTATATTTAACGCTGTCGAATTGTACAGATCAAGCTGCAGCCACTGCTAGAAGTGACCGGTAAAGAAGTATGTCAGTGTTCCCCGCACCTGTTCAGTTAAGCGATATTCGGATCAAGAGCTTTGTGATATGAAACACAATAAGTACCAGTGTGTCAATGACGCCGCCTGAAAATGGCGTTTCATTTGCTTCTTTCCTGCTTTGTTGCAAACTTACCAGCAACCAGGCGCTTATAATCATTTTGAAACCTACCATAAGGGAATGTTTTCAATATGTGTTTTTAAGCAAATTCAAACCACTTGTTTAAATAGATTAAAAAAGTGTTTTACAATTTTTGTTGATTAGTTCATTTTGTGCCCGAACTTCCACCTTTCAGAAACACGAATTCTGAGCAATTTGAAAAAAGTAACAGAGCTTTTAATGAGTTTAAGAAATTTTACCTGTTCTCAGTATCTCCTGCAGAGAATATCTGGTTAAGCCATGCTGATTTAGTGGTGAAATATGAGTTAAAACAAATGCCGATTTGCGTCGTGGATGCACAATTAAGGTGAAGCAGTCTTTTTAAACTGTTATCAAGGAAGAAACTTAAAATTTTTGTGGTGATGGTAAATGTAATAATAGCGATTGCATTTTAAACGAGGTGTCAACTGTCTCTTAAATAAAATAACCATATAAAGTACGGTTAGAGATCATGTAATAAAATTACTGCCAAAGCAATTGAAATAGCAGTCAAGACACCACACTTGCTAAGTTATTTTTAAAGAATAAATCTAATTCGCTGTAAGGACTTGCATGTTTGTTAGTTGAAATGAAAGTTAGAAACTTTTACCAGGGTTGCACCTCAACTTTACCATACGTCGAATTCATGAAAGAGTTCTGTCCCGCTTTAAGTAAAATCATACGAGTCCACGGTTATGGTCATGATACTTTGGTACACATAGTAGCGATAAAGAGACGCGTGTTTGGTCCAACCTGTTGATATCGCGATGTAAACTTGAACGGCAATTGGAAGAGTTTTGCGATTCTGCAAGAACGCACCGAGCATTATGAACGTTTGTTTCCTGCACGGAGATCCCACCAATATGCATCCGATGCAAAAATTTTGCTGTTGGACAGTGGAGAAAATCCTGGCACAACAAAACAATACTCCAGCATCGAATACCCCACACACAGCTTGTGTCAGTATTACATCAGGAAACTCATACGAGAGAACAGTAAATATAGCTCTGCTTCATGTCAAACGTAGCGAATAGTCCTTTTTCTTTTCCTGAGATACGTGGATTTTTAGCCTTTGAAAGCTTTTCGTTGAAGCGTATGATATTTGGCTGATTCCTTGACGAAGATCGTTGGAAACGCCGCTTCTGTAACCACATTTGCTGTTGCAAGAGTTAAGAGCAATCTTCTGTGGTAGAATGGTTTACAGAAAATCTGGCGATACGCGTCTAAAAGATAGTCTGGCGCGTAGACGAATGCATGTTGAACGCGGTTTTGTGCTCTCTAAATACTGAAAGAGAATTACACTGCGATTACGCTCTTGGTAATATTATATTTCAAATCCTTCATCCGTGTGATTTCGGCCAAACAGGGCCTGTACCGCATTGAATGTGATGCATTAAAAAGATTAAGGGTTTATGAATAAATGAGATACTTAATCCAACCAAAAATTTTGTTTAGATCTACTGTAGCCATTGTTGCAGTGAATTCAAACCGTTATTTTTCTCCTAACTTTTAAAGGCAAATGACGAATAAACTTTTAAAGAAATGCTGGTCCTTGTACAGATGCTTGTTGCATGCCGTCTGTCGGTTCAAAAGTAGAATTATTGTTTCCAGTTACGTAAGCGCGTGTGCCGAAAGCATTTTGCAGGATGAAGATGTGAAACGAGAAATTAATACTGTAAAAACAAGTCGACAAAATCTCTAGCGTTAATCAAGTCTTGTCGAACAGCTTCGGAACGCTGTCACGCTAACTGATCATTTTCTGATGTTTAGAGCTTGGACGATGTTTAGACATTGTTTTTTTAGGTTGTTATTTCCGTTTAGGCTAATGCAATACTTCGCCTTCTTTCCTTGGCTTCAGCAATTTCATTTGGTCCACATGAGCAGGTACTGAATCTGGAAACGTTGAAAATTTATTTCACATTTTTAACTACTAAAACGTGCAACTATTTTTAATTGCCAATTTCACTCGTCCTGTGGTGACTGAGAGATAATTTAAAAGGCCGAACAGCGACAGGTCTATTCACGGATGTACAGCAGTAAATAAGCGCAAGCTCAAATTATAAGTGTTGCAGTTGTGTGCGTCTTGTGCTGTGTCGCGTGTTACGGCAAAGATGTAGACAGAAGAACTAGAAAAACGGTGGCGTCGTACCTGAACTGCATAGCAGTTCTTGAAAGTTTGTGAAATCATACTCGACTGTACACGCTAGCGGTGCTGTTCCCCCGGCATGTTTTGCGAAAAAACAAGAAGCGCATTTTAAAAACATTTGCAAGGTCAAATGTTTTGCGGTCAAATGTTTTGCGGTCAAATGTTTTGCGGTCAAACATGTTTTGCGGTCAAGGTCAAATGTTTTTGCAAGGTTTTGCGAGAAAACAAGAAGCGCATTTTAAAAACATTTGCAAGGTTTTAAAAACATTTGCGACACTCAGCAAGGTCAAAATTTTTGGGCTGTGGAATAAGGTTGTTTTCAAAAGGTGTAACCATCAGTAAATTTTGTTTTATTAGAAATAGACTGAGTTTTGACAAACCTTGCTGAGTGTCGCGTTTATTAATTTAATTCGTTAATTTTGCAGTTCTTCAGATGAGTCTAATTCTGAAGGAGATATCATCCGCCAGCACCGAAGTGAGCAAACTGTACAAGCTGCATGAAGCATTAGCTGACATTTATGTCAAAAATGGATGTTTACTATTAGCGCTTAAAAACTACAAGAAACAAGTACGTTCATTTTTATCCTAAGTGTTTGCACGGCATGTAGCGTGCATGAAAGCTATAGCCGTTTAGCACCTTTAATTAGCAGACAGAACGCGTTTAATTGTTAGAATATTGTTTTGAATAGCATTTTCAATCCGAGCCAAATTGCTCATGCCCGCGTGTTGCCCTACAAATCTGCTTCTGCAGAATATTTTTTCTCTTTCGAATTGTGGCAGATAAGCAATAGGCTTGGTAGTTGTTGGTAAGAATGTTAATTGTTTTGCTGAAGCTTCAACTGTTCAAAAGCGATGCCGTTGCTACTGCAGACTTTTTTGAATTCAAAATCAACTTATGTGTGTCTAGAACAGTAGTTCTCAAACTTCTTGTCGCTGCTGACTCCTTTCACTTCACTCAAAACCGCTGCGCACCCCTTCGTTTTGTCAACGTTTTTTCGATTATTGAGAAATTAGATTTGGTCACTTCTTAGCGTGAGCGCCTCAACCGCCCCGGCATGAAGCAAATTTTAGGCCTCGGCCTGCCGCCCAAAATCAAATGAAAAAGGTCAGTCGGCTTGCAGCATGAACATGTCAGACTACAGTTGTTGTGCGATTATTAAGCTGAATAATGGCCCAAATGGGCGGATAAAAACTAGTTGTTTTTTATTGGATTTTGGTTTACGGACCTCCTACAATACATTCATGGACCCCTAAGGGACTCGCAGACCCCAGGTTAAGAACCCCTGGTCTAGAAACTTAGAAATGATTACGGCTTGCCTGTATTTAAACCAAGGCTTCACCCACTGCTTCCAGTAAGCGTCGTTTGCTTGCCATCGGAACACGTGCATGCCTTAAAGAAACTGTTTTAAGTGGGTACACTTCGGCTGTACCTGGAAGTCCATTCAACATGTTCTTTTTCCTACGACGTAATTTCCGAACAGTAAAGGCTGGTTTACACTAGGACCAAGCAAGGCTGAGTCAAGCCGAGCGTGGGGAAGTGTTTACACTTGCAATACTTTTTACGCATGGTTGCGTCGGGTGCTCTGCGAACGAAGTTCGACATGCTGCCCGCGTCTATCTGGTTGTGCTGCCCGCGTCTATCTGGTTGATTGGTGTAAACAAGCTGGTATCTACAACGACTGGCCGGTGTAACAAACAAAAACAACTGCTGCTGCTGCTGTGGCCCTGGCACTTAAACGGTGTTCACAAGCAAAAAGGCGAAAGTAACCTGTTGCTGCATGCAATTGGTTATATCATCACTCACAACAGTACCAGCCAGGGTTGCGAAGCCGGAGTTGTAAGGAATCGGAGGTTTTGGGTGGAGTCGGATTCCTAACAACACTGGGAGTCGGAGTCGGATTTTTTAGTCCGACTCCGGATGTCCAATTGTATCATTTTGTACATCACACGGTTAAATTGGGAATTCCTGTTGAATGGTACAATTTCTTTTGAAACTTTTGTTGAAACAGATTTCTTGCTGTGCACCACGATTTCCATTGATTTTACCAGCCAAATTACATTCCCTTTATGTTAAGGGTCCGGAGTCGGAAATTTTGGAAAGGTCGGAGTTGGAGTCGGATATTCCAACTCTGACTCCGCAACCCTAGTTAGCCTATTGTACTCTGCTGGTATTTTTGGAACTACAGTAGCCCAGGTGTAACTCTACTATTGACAATACACCATGCCTGTCATTTCAATGCCCGTATAAACCATTACTACGGCTCTTCCTCCCTGAAATGTTGTGCAAACGCACAAAAACATCCCTTCCTGAATTATACCCACGGAGTACCTCAACACCGTCCCTGCTCAGCCGAGGTTCGGGCTGAGTTCGGCTGAG
>JGI24022J15233_10002340_pt1 | contig 17610 bp, 9 predicted proteins | sample Ectturendosymbi2_FD_15233 | JGI IMG/M metagenome (IMG submission 15233) | reverse complement strand
AGCAGGTTGTACTTGGTGCGGGTGGGGGGTGGGGGTGAGAAATTCTTTGTGCGGGTAACTGAGTGTTGAGCCAAAGCGCATGAACTTAATCAGCTCAAAAATCGCAAAACACGTGGATGTATAGTACTAGAATTGTTTACCAGCATTGCGTTTAGGACAGTAGGCCTATAGCGATTACTATATTGTGATGTAACAACCCATTGTTGCGAAACATCGGCTCAGACTCTTGCCATGTGGTGGGCAAGCGAACATTTTCCGATGCTACCGTCGTACTTGGTGAGGAATAACTCAGTTTAGCAGCCCTTCTTAATGGATAAGACAGCGCTTAACGCACAGCTAGTCACAACTGGACTGAAACGTGTTTTTTATCACCTCAAATCTGTGGACTGCGAAAGACCAGATCTGTGGAAATGTTTTGGTTTGGTTGTCAATGAAAAATAATGAGTAGCTTGATTTTGCTGTTTGTTGAACATGTCTTCAGGCGTTATGAGTAGCGCAAGTTTTTCAACTTTTTTTCCAGCTTTCAACAGCTTCTCAAATAGCCTACTCAGAATTTATGTAGTACGATGAGCTGGTTGCAGGAATCTTATACTGCAACTTTTTCCTTTTTTACATGCAAATTATTTCTGCAACTTTTATCAAGTAGGCCTACTGCGCAAAATGCAAAAGTATGATTGAAAAAAGAAGCTTTAGAACTATTTCAGTATGGTTCTGTTCTCTTTGATAACCGATTCGAACTGAATAATGACCTAAAAGCATTTGTAGCAATGACCCGGCAAAACAAATATCAGTCCAGAACTGTAGGCCAAATTGTTAAATTGTCAAGCAACTTCATGCACTCTGGAGCGAAGTTTTAGAATGCTACGCAGACTTTTGGTAAAAGATCACCATTTCTCCCCAGATAATATTTGGAAATATTTAGCATTATATGTAAATAAAACGCTTGAGTAAATCACTGTCGTTTAAAATGCTTGCGCATAAATGCAACTTTTGTTAAAAACAAATGCATATTTCTCACGATTTTATTGCATCAAAACTAGCCCTACTTTTGTTTTTAGTAGTTTTCGGACGAGTGCGGGTTTGAGACCGAAAAAGTGCTGGGTGCGGGGCGGGCGGGGATTAGGAGACTTCTATGGTCTAGACGTGTGCGAGTGCGGGACGAGAGTTGGCAAAATTTTTCAAACTCGTGCGGGTACGGGGCGGGTTTAAATTTTGCGGGAGCGGACAAAAAATTTCCACCCGTGCAGAACTCTAGCCCATCTGCAGTTGTAATTCTGTCACTAGAACTCCGCAGGTTTGCCATATTGGCTCAAATTTCTGAAATTTGGCCTCGTTTCAAGTTGGTTATGAGTTTGGCCTGTTGCCTCTCTTTCGGCATTTTTTTATGCTGAAATAGGTTTTTATGAAGGAAAATATTGCTATTTCATTTTTTCGGCAACACATTTGCAACATTTTTGTGAGAAATACTGTATCAGACGCCCGCAGTATGATATTCGTAATATTTGATGGGTGCTATAGGTTGGAGATTGAGTTTTTGCATAAATATTGGAAATGTACCGTATAGTGCTTATTGTGTTGTAAGCACTAAACAGTCTCAGCGCTTGCAGACAGGTCTGCGTCGTCGCGATAGAAATGCGATATTTACGTCGAAATGGAAGTGCTCTTATGACTCTGATTGACAGTATAGGAGTGAATGGGAGAGACTTTGATGCAGAAAACTGCTGATGCATCAGTGTGCAAACTGTGGCACCATTTTGCCCAAAGTGTTTAATTTCACGAACTATGAAAAGTCAGTGGGAAGATCAGTGGTCCAGCACAATGCCAACCAAGATTTAATCTTAGTTGCGAAAAAAATATTTCTTTGATATTCTTGTAATTTAGATGTTTTTATGTGACAAAGGAATGGCAATACAGCAAATAAACTTTGGCTTTTTTCTGGCCTTTACACAGTCGATTTGGCATTTTTCTGTCTTCTTTTTAGCATTCTTTGGCTTTTTATTGAATTTTTCATGTAGTATCCCTGGAACTCAGCCCGAGTCTTCAATTACGATTTATAATGTAGAGCGGGAGCTTGCTTCCTTTGTGTATTTGTGCCAACACCGACTTTACTGATTAAGGTTGTTAACTCGAGGTATTTTCATTAGACCTTGTTACTGTTCATGCACTTTCGTTCCATGGCTGGCCTTTCACATTCATGTTGCAGGTAACCTGAATGAGAAAATATCGTCCGCAGTGGGCATTTGTTCGACTTCGTTTGCTCGCGCTTTACTCGTGCTCGTCTGTTGGAGCATGTGCTGCCCTCTGCAATTAAGTATTTTTAAAAATATAATTCATATCAGATTGAATATTTTTGAAGCAATGGATTTGCATAGAACATTGGGTTTGAATTCCCATGAAATGGATATTTCTCATTCGAGAATAATTTCAAACGGACAATAAAGTATCCAGTAACTCGGGCTAAGATGAATAAGGCTATTACGCAGAGGACTAACTGGCGTTATCGTTGCTCTGTGACGTATATCACGGAACAATGGAGTTCTCACGAGAACTTCTCATTCATTGTTGCGCAGCTAACATCACAGAGCAACGGTAGTGCCAGCGAGAATGAGAGCAAATGGAATTTTCAGTAATGCAAGCCGCGAACCGTTGCGTTCAGTGTCAGTCAACATAAATCCCGCGATGAGCCCGACTGACGATGTTGATCTGGAGCAGCCCGTGTACATGCGACACTTTTCCGACAACGTCCGCCTCTCAAACTTTATGAAGTGTTATAAAAACATGTTTTTAAATTTGAATATATATTTGTTAAGTCTCATTTATACTCGTTTTTCTCTTTGCAGTCCTTTCGGAGTGCCACGAGGGGTGTGAGGGCTCACATCTCGGCTTGATTGCGCCACTGATGGCAAGTCCACGGCAGGATAAAATTTGTGTGCCATAAAAGTAAAAAGTTACTTTCTAAGTGTTTTGTGCTGCTTAGTAATGTTTGTAATTCTTCTAGTTTCCCAATCCCTCTTAAAAGCCAGCAACACTTGTGTTACAGATGATCTAGAAAATCACTAGGTTGGAATTTCCTCGAAAACTGAATAGTATCAATGGATGTTCTCGTGAGACCAGTTTTGTTTTTGCGCGCTTTCGCAACCTCTAAGATTCTCACTAAAATGGACACATGATTTCGTTTATTCAGGGCCGCAAATGAGTGATGTTTGGCCCGTGGGACGATATTTAATTATTATCACCACTGGCCTGTACTTTTTTAGGGAAATTCACTTTGTGATTTATGTAAAGTGTTGGTGCATGTTGAAGCAAAACGATCTTTTGTGGAACAACTTACTTCAGCAAAAACGTCACAAACCTTGGAATATTCAGATCACCGAACTAAGGAACATAATAAAATTTTTAAAGCATTCTTCCAACGATGCTTCAAGATTGATCGTAAATTTTATGATAGCGGTCACAACATTCAAATAAAAATTGCAGTCTAAATGAAACGTTTGAACAAATGAAACGATCAAATGCAAAATCGTAGTTTGTGAAAATCTATAAGAATTTCCACCGGAAGTACAAAGTTATTTCCAGTGGATTGCACTTTCTTTTCAGTGATTTAATTTTTTTAGTATTTTGTGTAAATATGTAGTCTCTGACATTTCCGTATTTGTAATTTCTAATTTAAATTACTAGTAAGTTTTATTGCTGTTTATTATTTGTTTTACTGTAAAGTGCGTTCTGCTCTGAACATAGAGAGTAATGTGTCGACCGGGGTGGATATTACAATTTAGAGGTCTTAGGCAAAATCTCAGAAACGTTCCACCAAATATCGTCTTTTTTAAGACAACATGCTGTCTTAAAAATGGGTCTCTATATTTTGTACATGCTACAAAGAATTTTTTTCGCTGAAAGCAAGTTTAAATTTTTCATTTTACCTGAGACTTTGCTCACCGTGAAAGTCCATATCACATTAAACAATTCTTTGGAGTCATTTGGTTTTCAATTGTTATTTGTCTTCAAGCTAAAGTTGTTGAGGGGCCTCCTTTGGTGCATTTTCAACAAATTTTGTTTAATTTTGAGAAACCTATTACCTGCTTCANAGTATAATAAATGTAGTTCCAGAGTCGTTCAGAAGTTTTTTCGCAAAACAATGCAAAAACTACGAGAGAAACTCTCCGTGCTGGAGCTAGGGCATCTCTGAAAATACAGGCACCCGTGGATTTTACGCGAGGCGACCACTCCGTCAAATATACACTGCTGTGTGTTGAACGCCATTTTGAAACAATGACACAAAAACCACGTGCCTTACAGACTGCAAATGAGCTTAGTTAAGTTTGTCCGCGTATGTGGTATTTCTCGTATGATGTTAAAGTGCTGTAAAATTATGCAAAAAACTGGCAAGTTTTAATGTAAATATAGCTAACATCATGCAAACATACGAGATGAACCAAACTTTCGGGAGGCAAATTTGTTTCAATTTTGTATAATGCAAGCCCTATTTTTTCAAAAGTTTCAGTTGTTGGTCTGGTGAAAATTACAGAAAGTTTTTTTTAAAGGATTACGGAGAAGTCAGGAAACGGTAAAATAATCTTCACCTTCGGCACCCCTCTGCGTCATGTCAAGCACCTGACGCACAATACATCACAGGTTTTCTCCGATCAAGTAGTCTTTTGACAAATTCAGCTTCCTGCGTTTTGCTGAGAAGCTGGTACAGTACGGAAGACAATGTGCAAAACATGGTTTATAGAAGACAATGTGCAAAACATGGTTTATGCGTTTCTGTATCAACCATTTATATTTGAACCACTTTACAGTTCACAGAATCTTTCAACTTGGATAAATGTTACATTGTTGAGCAAAAATCTGCAGAAAAGGTTGGAGTGTTTTTGGTAAAACACCTCGTATAATTAGCTTGAACTCAAACCCAATGATTTTAACAACTGAAAACTTTGCTACAATTGTTAATATCTTGTTGCAATCATGCTACGTCACAACAAGGGTACATAGAATTTTGAGCGATAAATCAACTGAATTAATTGTTAATGGTGAGCAGAAGACACTGCATAAAACAAGCCAAGTTTGCAAATTGCCTATTATTTTATTTTTTTATTTTAGCGAACTAAGCAAATGCGCAGTTGGTGTTTTATTTTCAGACCACACTGCAGAAAATAGTAAGATGAAACATGGTTGCAGTACTCTCAGTTAAACATATATCCCTGCAATAAATCCTACTTTCAGTATCAAAATCATCTTCCACATCCGCATAACAACAATTGCTAATCTTGCTATTTCCGAGCACAGCAGGCTGTCTAAGATCTAACATAATTGTAACAATTGACAATTGCTAATGCTAAAGCATCCCTCGTCTCAACAGCGCTCCAAATATACTCTGATTTTTTAGAGCATGTTTCACATAGATGTATTTTATCAAATGAATATAAACGTGTTTGCAATGATTGTGGTGTTTTTTTCTTGTTGTTTTCAAATATCTTTCAATTTAAAAAGAGTCAAATCCAATGTAACTGCCATATACATTTTTAAATGCCTTATAACATACGCCTCACGTCCACTCATATTGTAAAGAACAAAAACGTTCTTTCAGGTTGAAATGTCATCATGTGTTCTGCGTTTGGGTTCTTACAGCTTTCTAAAATCTGACATAAATATTACTATACCAGCATTCAATACGCGATTTGATTAGAGGCATTTAAGTGATAAAAAAACTTTGAGAACTTTTCTGTGTTTCAATATGCATTTATAACTATAATCAACCGTAACTGTTCCACAATTCGCTTGAAACAGTTGTTTGACCGGTTGTTAAAGTTTTTCACCGACAAGTTGCGCTTGCAAAATTCTCTTTTTTTGGGAGATGCAATTTTTTTGTTTAAAGATATGATATTGACCACAGCTCGCCGCTTGGGTTTTGAAACGTCATCGTTTATATCAAGTAAAATTTGGGTGCCACATATAAGCAAACTACTACCGAGCTGGCTACGCTTGCGGACTGAATCTGCAGAAAACTGCTAATGTTTTTAATTTTCTTTTTTGTATCTTGAAAAAATCAAATTTCTAACCCTTCAACGTCCGCAGCGGCTTGACGTCTGCACGCGCAGCATAGAGGCTGATTTTGGTGTGATATGTTCTGCAGACTCCTGATTTGATCTGTTCTGTAGACTATATTTGTACTTTAACCCAAGGAAAGACCTATCCAGGAGTGGGCAAAAAGTGGCCCGCGGGCCAAATGTGGCCCACTGCAGCGTTTTAAGTGGCCCGCGGAAGCATTCAGGAAATGTCTGAAATTTCCTCGAACTTATCACAACAATTGTTAGTGCTGACTGCTTAAGCTAGCTTAACCGAGACTTGCTTGGGTTTCACTAAAGAGGTACGGCCCTCCGCCAAACGTTGCCTTCTCAAAATGGCCACCGAGCCAACTTACTGCCCAACTTTAACCTATTCAAATATTTGTAAAAAGGCAAGTTTGGTAAATATGTTAGAAGCTTTCAAATTCTTTGCTATAAATTACAATGAGTAATGTATGCACTGCTGTCGACGTGCGGGCTCGATACTGACAATGTATCGGTATGAAGCTTGTTGAAAATTTTTTCGCTAGATTCCTTACTGGAAGCTTTTTCTGCAATGGTTTCAGCTGCCAGACTTACGATTAGTAACTAGTGCGAAAATAACATATTTATTTCTTAAGAAATATCATTGTTTTTCGTCAGCTCAGACCTTAAAAATTTGCTTTGTCTTTTTCAGCTGCAAGCGAATTTATGGTAACATGAAGAGATTGCACCCATACAGACGTAACAAGACACACTTGGAACAGTTTCCTTGTTGAATTGAAATTTATATTTCTATAAGGACTTTTAATGTTTTCAGCAGTTGACAAGCTACAGCTTGGTTTCATCCAAACTCTCGAAAGCAAAAGGTTGTGTAAAGAGTGACCGTCAGTACGCAGTACACAACGCTTGGTTTGCAAAAAGTATTACCGCCCATTGAGTTTTCCAGTTTTTCTTATTTTTTCAACTTAAATCAAAGCTTTTCGTTGTTTTATGAAAAATATTTTAAATGATTGAAAAGGATAACATTCCGACCTTCTAAATTATTTCTGTAGTAGTCAATTTTTCGTTCATTGAAAAATTTTGCTTCATTTTTCTTGGGACTATTTTTCATAATCAGCAACAAAACAAACCATTCTCGCGATTAAACCTTGCGCAATATTGCCCTTCTTTTTTTATGACCCGTATAAGCGGCATAAAGGTCACCGTATAACGTTGCTGTTGCAGACCGTTTCAATAAACGTGAGAGTATAGCCAGTATGTCACTATTTTTATTCTCTATATGAGTATGAGGTACGTTTCTAAGAAACCTGATTTCAACTAGTTTGAAAAGAGCTCGTTTCAATATTTCAAACCGATCTGCCAGCGGGTGCTGCGAAAAATTTCGGTGCAACAGAGAATCCTCTTCTTTATAAGTTATCAATTTTGTTAGCCATTATTACCGTGTTTCTCCATTAATAAGACCTAGTCGATAATAAGACCTATCGTGATTTTTGAAGATGATTTTCATGCAAGCCCTACCCTTAAAATAAGCCCCAGTTGACTGGTGACGACAAAATTTTCCTTGTCTCAGCCAATCACATCATTCGACGCAAAAACTCATAACTTTTACCCATTATGAGGTCATTGTTGATGTGCGTGCGCAAAACGAACCACGTGGAACTTAAATTGTTGTTGATGAGTTTCTGAATAAAAACGTGATAAAAGATTAGTAAATGTAGACAGTTTTTCGTAATTTCTGTTTATTTAGCAATCTCTTATTTTTACTTTGTAACTTCAATTTTTGATGTATCAAAATAAGACATCCCCGAAAGTAAGCCCTAGTGTAAATTTCGGAGTGAAAATTAATATAATCCCTGTCTTATTATCGGCAAAACACGCTATTAATCGTAGGCAGTTCCATCATCGGAAACAATGTGCATTTTTAGAGGTTCGTAGCCATGAAAAACAAAATTAAGGCAATAACCCCATAGCATTCTCTGGTGATGTTTTTTAGTCTGATACAAAATTTAATGCGTCAGCGATATATGGACCTCCTTGGTACAGTAAAACATGTGCTATTCTACAAATGCCCAGATGGATCAAGCACAAAAATCAATTGACTGGGTATTGTGTTTGTTGGCGCTTATGCTGTAACTTAGAAAGTTTGTCGTACTAGTGTTAACAAAGGAATCTATTAGTTTTCCTTTTTAAAATGTAGTCACTCGATAGCAAATGTTGAGAGTGCACCAAGAATGCAAGTTCTCGCTAGAGAACATTAAGTCAATACGCTACTTCTATAATGCATTACAGAGCCGCAGGTTGCATACTTAAGATATAGTGCATCTTTACAACGTTTTTCCTCACGCACGTTTTCTGCTATGATTTGGAAAATGCCAAAGGGTGAAAACTTTCTCTGCATTTTGCCTGGTTCTTGAAAATCACGGAATGAGATCTCGCACACCCAGTCACAGTGAATTGATTACCAAATATTTTGCACGAAACACGGACACTTGCATTGCTTGTATTGTTCTTGAGGAAGGTTTTCGGTGTTTTTGCTGGAAATGCTTTCCGGTATTGTCAATACGATACAACTGATATATTGCACGGACTTTTGAAGAAATCGTATTTCTAAAATCTGCATTCTCTTAAACTTTGAAGTACAGCCCAGATGTACCAAAGTGTTCCAACAATGGCCTTTTCCGGGAAGCGAATTTCCAAAATGTAGTCAAGCTCAGAGCTATCTCTGTTTTACGAAATCCGATTGGCCAGTTCCTTCACGTGACAAAGGTCGTTGACCTCACGTCGGCGTTGTGGATCCCGTATTTGTTCGACAGAAAAAGCATGACTAAGCGAGAATTTTTGCCGTATTGGAGAAACAAGAGAGGCTTGTATGTAGCGAAACCACAAAACGCTTTTGTAGAGCGGCGCTTGTACGTTTGCATGAGAGAAATTGCATTTATCTGCCAATATTGCCTATTTGGACATACTTAGGAAAAAAGACACAGCGTAGCAACACTTAATTAAACCTGTAGCATAAATTAAACTTACATTTTGCAATGTTTATATTTTGCACTGTAAAAAGCACGCAGGTAGTAAGTATTCACAGAAAAGTCGAAACGTGGTGTCAGCTTGCAGAACATTAAAAAACGCCCACAACTCTTTACAAAAAATCGGCACATGGCTTCAGATTACAAAACATTAAAAAACGCAACTATTCGCAAGAAATCGGCACAAGAATCGTTATTTTTTGTTAAGAATTACGGGTCTTTTTTAATGTTCTGTAGGCTGATGCCATGTGCCCATTTTCTGTGAAGAGTTGTGGGCATTTTTTAAATGTTCTGCAAACTGATGCCACGTTCTATCAGCTGCTGCCATTTTCCGATTTTTCTGTTTGTACTTACTACCTGGGGGTGTTTTCACAGTGCAAAATATGAACATTGCAAAATATAAGTTTCATATTTGCTACAAGCTTACCCAATTTTTTCTGTGTAACGAATGCAGGAACCGCTACGCCGACGTAAGGTCAGCAACCTTTGTAACGTGGCTAAACTGGCCAATCGGATTTCGTGAAACAGATAGCTCTTAGCTCGCCTACATTTTGGAAATTCGCTTCCGGGAAAAGACTAGATTCCCCAGAGGGTTTACGACGGACTCTTTGTTTGGGTCACAATTGTGTCAACCATACAACTTGAATCATTACGTTCCAAATGTATGTTTGCAGTTAACTGGCTGGCATGAGCAAACATTTCCTACCAGTCAGACGCTCCGAAATGGCAAATGTGAAGAGTTTTTAGAATCTTACGACCAGCACAGTTGCCCACCCAGACGTACAAAAAGACCTGTAGGCGGGCGCGAAAAACCTAGTCGGACGTGGTAGAAGCTGTACTCATGCATGTCACAATGGCTCCGTGATCTCTCAGGGCAGTGCTCATGTTACGGAAGACAAAGGAAATGTGAAAAATGCACTGGAGACCAATTTCAAATAGGGATTGAATCACTGAACATAGGAGACTAGATTTTGTCCTGGAATATGCTACCCCTGGCTAGAGCCGTAGGACTCACTGGGCTCCTACGCCACTGTATAAAGTGAGAATGATGTCTGGTTCGTCTACGCTGCCACTAGACTCCTTAACAATCTTCTTGTGTGCAAAGAATAATCTCCGAATTGGAGTCAAACAATTTTTTAACCACAACTGTCTCACCTGCGGCTCGAAACTTACTTTGTGCGATGCGCTTTGACGACTTGGTGTGGTGCTACGTGCTCACCTGGAGGGACAGGCCCGGAGCAAGTTTCAAAGTTTGGTGGGGCAAAATTGTATTGCAGGAGGACAAGATTTTTGTTATATGTTTAAAAAAATTTCTTGGGCAAAACACATTTGGGGAGAACAAATAATATTTGGGGGTAACTGCCCCCGAATGCCTCTCGTGGCTACAGGCCTGAGCTCTTCTTGTTGTCGCCGCTTTTCTTTTGGTTCTTCGGCAGTTTGGCGTTGCTTTTTTTTCAAAGGTTTTGGCTGGCCGTCGACATCTTCACGCTATCTTCGATTTTTTAGCTTGTGCATGTTGTCTGTTTGGCGGAGCTGTACTTCCCGCTTACTTTTCTTCAGCTTGTTTTAAATAAAATGAGTCAATGCTGCCTTCACAGACTTGTAAAACCTGAACTCTTGCTTCAAGAGGTGACGCTACGAGATCGAGATATTTGCAGTTTACGTCTCCTTTGTCTATCTTATAGTCAGAACGCTTTTCATGATACTTGCAATAGGCGAAGAACCCAATCGATATTCTGCTGGATATCACAACCTGCTTGTTATACCTCTTATATGTTTAGCAGTTCCAACTAACAAAATTAGAAGAAGCCTATTTATCACTTTTTATGAAATTTGTTTCAGCAAATTTTATTTCTAAATATAATATCTCCTATTGCTTGATAATTGCGATGATATCACGCGCTCTCGTCGATGAAAACACATTACAAATTTGTCAGCGCAATACATAGACAAAGTATCCTACGTCATCCCTTTCTTTCTTTACAGTGGGTCCGCAGATGTGTTGTGTGCCCCACGATTAATATAAATCAGGCATACAACACATATGGCCCGCGGGAGCATTCTCAATTGCAGAAAATGTTGCAAAAGCTCGAGTTCGGATGATTGCCGGTAACTGTAATTCCAAATTTATTCCAAACTACAACGAAATAGACTTTTGCGCCTCGCGGAAAATTCATGTTGATCAATTTGGTCCTTCGTGATTTCTGGTTTGTGCAGGCCTGGTCCAAAGTCTGAACTTTAAAGTCCGTGTTGTCTGTTTCTCATAACAGCTAATTGAGGTTTGATTAGTTCGCGGGTTTTCCTACAACTCTACCGCAAATTAATTTGAAACCAGTTTGTCTTATAGGCTTGAGAGAACGCCCAAGTTGCTTTGAGTTCAGCCCTACCACAAATTACGCAGGCTTGTGCCGTTTGCGCTGCAGACGAGCGGTACCTTGCCAAATCTTTTGTTTTAACAAGATAAATTATTTGCAAAGATAACCCAAGCCATTAGGAAGAATGAAAGTCCCATGTGGCATTGCAGCCATTCTGCAATTTTGAGCAAACGCTCGACACTCGTTTTTTGCGCGAACGCTGCTTAAAACCGCATGTACGTTCAGGAAATGCGCGATAATCACTTTGCATCGGGACTTTCCAATCCTGCTTGCATTTATTCGACTTACAGCGTTTTGTTATCGATGCATGAACAGTTTCCAAAATCAACCATGCGACGTGCCTGATATAATCACAAAACGGCCCAAAGCTTAAACACAAAGCATCTCAACATGCGCGTAATTCTATTTTCTGTCTGCGTACAAACACTTTTAGAAATTTAACATTACAGAACGCAACAAAATAAAATAAAATAAAAGCGGACGACAAAATGCCCACGATTCCCTTTACAAATGGTCAATACATAAAAACATCACAAACGATTATACCGTCCGGTTGCAGTTGCTGATGGTTGCATAGTCCAATCTGCAGCCGCATGTAATTTCGTGATACGTTCCAACGCAGTAGCATGTGCAGATTCGTAGCTGAAACTGAAAAAGAGCGTTTGTTACACATTTCTTTTGCCAATGTTGCAATCAAACGAGTGATTGATGCGCGATGGAGCGCACGTTACGCAGCTGTAAAAGCGCTTCACGCAAGAATCTATGGAGTAGTGAATGAGTTAGACCAGAGTTTTTTTAACTTTTTCGGTCACGCCCCCTAGACGTCAGTCACTAATACTCGCGCCTCACCTAACGTCATAATCCAACACCAAAAACAGAACAATTTATTTTCCATTTACTGTTGTGCTGCTTTTCAACAAGCTGCTGCTGCCATGTTCACTCTCCCTTGCAAACCTTTCACACTCACGAGTTTAAGAATCCAGTCGTTAGACGAAATATGCGATTCAAATGAAAATGTTGATACAAGAGGGGGTACCCTCATGGCATTTTAGATGCGATTCAGTATTTCACCTTTTACTTTTCTAAATTTTGGAAGGTGATCCTCCGAGAATTGTATGAGGCCCAAACTTATCTGCAGAAAAGACCACTGTCGTAAGCGCAATGTCCCAACAAATAAAAGCTTTGTGCTTTTTTTGAGTGAAACACGAGATGATCCGATCAAGGATTTAATTAACGCCACGCTAAAAATATGCAAAGGACCAGTGTTGAAGAAGTAAAACGATCAGACTTGGACAAATAGCATTTTTTTGCTTTTCCAAATTAGATCAGAAGTAAAATTAGATCTATATCGGGTATCACAAATTAGATTGGAATTAAAATTAGCGGATCTTCGAAAACAAAAAATTGAACTAAAATTCTAACTAGAATTACATTTACTCAAATCATTTGAAGCAAGCTTAATCCAAGTTCATTTCATGCCAAAATTGGGATTCATTTTGATAAGCATGAGAGTAGCAAGGATTCATTCGCCAAGATTAGTGATGATGACTTCAGTGGCTTCTGCATGTGAATGGATAGGCGATGTTACATGATAATAATAATTGACAGGGCTTCATAGTTTGTACTGCAGCTGTGAATGAGAAAAGATATTGATCGAGTTTTTACTATCTTCGCTTCTCAAGTGATAGGATAGTGGCATGGCACTTGTGACCAGTATGATGCACTTTCCTTGCACGACAGTTCATTCTCATTTCACCTTTAAAAATGCCGTTGGACAAATTAGCATTTTTGGCAAAATCGGAAATTAAATTAGAACTAAAATTGGAGCATTGAAGCTTTTAGCAAATCAGATTAGAATCAGAATTACCGTTATTTCGCTCTAATTCATCGAATTAGAAAACTAGAACTGTGTAGTTAACCAAGTCTGAAAACGATGCAGGTTTGAAGCTTTGGATAGACGTAAGATTGAAGCGAAAAATGATTAAATAGGACTTTTCACAAGTTTTCAGATAAATAAATATATTTGGGTTTTTGAAACCATACCAGGCAATGAAAAACAACAACCACAAGACTTGTATGAATGTTCTTGAGAGCATTGGGAAGACGAAAATTAATAGATTTAAGCGACTCATACGAAGCAGCGGCACCACTTTCAGTGCTACTGAATTTGACATTATACAATGGTTAATAACACAATGTTTCGTATTTGTCTCCGTATATGTGTTTGTGCCCGAAACTTCATATCACCATTGGTTTTCTAATGGAAGTTACGAAAGCAGTTTCTCCAAACTGAAAATGATAAAATCATATTTGCGTTCTACTATAAGTAAAAGTCGGTTATCGGCTTTGTCAGTTAATTTCACATAATGTGAGCTTGTTCAAAAGCTTGAGTTTGGAGATATTTCCTCTCATTTTGCTTCGGAAAAGCTTGACGAGTTTACTTTGAATAATATCGAAATACTGTAATCAGGATTTTAGGGTAATGTTGATTTGGCCGTTTGCTGTTTTGCTGATGGAATATGGCATTGTCTGGCTGTAAAAATTGATTCGGCAGAGTGTGTTTCTTGTGTGACATTTTGCGTGTTCTAGTTGAATGCACGCGCTGTCTGGGTTCTGCTACAATTGTTTGGCCTTTGGGCTGGCAGAGTGCGCTTCTTTTGAGACTGTGCCTGCTTTCAGCTGAATCTACAGGGCAAAGAGAATGTGAATTATTTACTTGAATGTTGACTGTGTGTTCCTTTACGTATCTACTTAAATCATCGTACATGTTCTGCATGCAGAAGTTGAAATGCCTGTTGTTTCAATAGAAAAATATTGGGACAATTTATCCAGAAGTCAACTGTTGCCAGTGGCATAACTGCGGTGGGGCAGAGGGCGAATCGCTCCCCCTGACAAGCTAAATATAAATACTGGGCCCCCACTTAGCTTATATTTCGTTTTTAGTATTCTTTCGGTTTTGGTAGGTTGTTTTTTGCGTGTTTTGGAGTATTTTCTGGTTATTTAGATTTTTAGCATAGCAATTCACATCTGGATTCACCATCATTTCTCACTTTATTTTCTAAGGGTTGGCTAGTGCTTCCCTTTCGGCTAAATTTTCCCTCTAGCTCAATCCTCTGGTTATCCATTGGCTGTTGCCGCTTACTTCAAGTCAAGCTCGATCCAGTTGGAAACGTTTATAAATGCTAATATTTTCCATGGACCAAATCATTTTGGAGGCAGAGCCAAAATGTTTAGATGTTGGAATCAGAGCCATAAATTTTTGTATGCCTGGGTCTGGAGCCTGTTCCTGAAATTTTAGTTAAAGCTCCACATCCCTAGTTTAGGCTACCTGTCATTTATTATAAAAATCTTTGGCGATTATTCGTCACGGAAATAGAGTAACGGTGACTTCTGTCATACGCTTACTGTACAAACCTTAAAATATAATCAATAAATGTGAAAAATTCTTTACCGTTGTTTCATGTTCATGTTTGTTAATTTTTTGTTGCCCTTATTATCTAATTTGACGTTTGGGATACAACAAAACATACTCTTACTTTCTTGTTGAAAATAGTTGTTCGAATATCCCGCTGATATGGTGGTATAATCATGTTGTAGACTATTGTACAAGTAGGCAGGGCGGCAACCAGCTGATATTTTTGTGGTGGAGTCAAAATGATTGGATATTTCAGGAGAACAAAGTCATTGTAAATTGTTGTTGTACCTAACAACTAAACATTTTTTGACAATTTCGTGAGGAACAGTTACCCAGTTACCTCCCGCGTTGTTGCGGGCCTGCGGGGTGGCATTTTCTGTGAGAACCAAGGGCATTAAGTTGTGCTTTTACGAAACTGGCTTTATACACTATCAACGGCAAGAATATGAGCAAAACTTCTAGGCAGGTAAGCCAAAGTCTGTTTCGGCACTTGATGGTTCTAAGTTAATAGAACTGCCTGAATTGTTGTACGGAATGTACGCCGTTAATAAAACACGTATACAAGCGGTTTCCGTGAACAATAAGCAATTGTAACCATATGCTCATTTCTGAAAATTGAACCTTCCCAGTATCAGTGGAGAAGATTACCATCTCGGAACAAACGTGCTCCAGGCAGTATGCATCGAAGAGGTCCGTTAAGGGAGAACGAAGCAGCTTATTGCTGTGGTGTTTAGGACTTTAGGGAAAGCACGGATTTTCCCGCAGATGAACATTGTGCAAACAGATAAGCTACAATAGCAATTTTAAGGCATTGGTACATAGGTTTGAGAGAAGGCGCTTTTTAGGGAGCGCGAAGAAGATTTTTCCAGAATCTCTCCAAATTTGCCCGAAAACATTGCATTTCACTCTACCATATCAGTTTACTTCTCAGATGGCGTTAATATTTTGCATTAATTCAACCATGACAAAAATGCAAAATAAAATATACGTGAACAATGCATAAACTTATAAAGCTAAACGTAATTAGGATCCAATTAATTTATAAGCATGTTGCATACGTAATATATGTGTAGATCAGCAGCTCATGTAATTATCCAAAATAGTACTGATAAAGGCGGTAGTGATGGTCTGAATTAGCGTGGTCCAACTACAGGCCTGCAGGCCACATGTGGCCCGCTGACAGAATTTTTATGGCCCGTGAGCTTACTTACTTTTGATTGTTGTGTGAATGTTTCAGTAAGTAATAACATCTTTTAATAATAATGAACGATATTACCGGCATTAGACTAGATCAGGGTCTCCAAACTACGGCCCGCGGGTCAAATCCGGCTTACGAAGACATTTTATCCATAATGAAAAAAACATATATTTACGAAAACTTTATTGATTTGGTAGAACGTAACATATCCCAAAACAATGTCATTACGTAAGATGTCCGACCCTTGAACTGTTGTGTGTTAGCCTATGTGGCCCTCTGACAAAAAAGTTTGGAGGTCCCTGGACAAGACTGTAGAGAGCTTCTGTAAATTAATCAGCATAGATAGGTTTCCCGAACTGAAAGATTTCCCACTGAAAATGCACTCGGTGTTATAGAGGTACAATATGTGTGAGAGTAGGCCGTATTTTGACTGGACCGCATTCATTGCCACGAATTTGTTTGAAGACAGTTGGCGGCAGGACGAGGCCTGATTGATGCCTCTTGTCTAATCAAATTAATGGGCGCAAAATAAACGGCAGCAATCGAATAAACAAAATAAACGGTTGTAATCGAACCAGATATATGGCGGCAAACGAACAAATAAAAGGAACCAGCCACGAAGCGGTAAGGCAAGTAATATAACAGGATGCTCAAGAAAATGAAGAAATCAATATTGTCAAATATGGGATTTAAAGTGCCTATTGTTCTTAAAAAATCGAGATAGTGCTGTGAAGATGACTACTGTTGGTTTAAATGACAATTCCGGGTGGTCAAACAGGAGAATGTGGATTAACGTTTTATTAGTGATAGTAGAAAATTGTGGCTGAGTATAATTTTTTCGTTAAGCAAGGTATTTTTTAGTGTTAGAAGCAAATTGCAATGGTGTAACGACAAATTCCCTGCAGGAGAAGGTGTTCGGGCGTTTCTGTAGACCCACAACTACACTGACGAAAGGACTTCATATCAATGTTTAAAGGGCTGTGACTAAGGCGCAACATAGATCATAAAGCTACATTTTCTACTATGAAGCAAGTCAAACCCAAAAATATAAATCGAATAACAGACGAAGCACTGGTCGATAGTCTCCGACTTGCTACCAATAACATAATGGTATTGATATAGGAACGATAGTTTCAGAGAAGCCTCAACCAGAGGCATTGCGCTGATAGAGATTTGTAAAAAATTTTCATTGCTATTGTGTAATAATTTCAATGACACACTGACTTTACTCACCTATTTTCCTTGACTATTTTAAATCTTGCGACTCTGTTTTTATACATCTCTTTATGAGAAGCAGCCCGCGAGTTGTCACGTTTCTGTAAAATGGCCCGTAGGTCAAAAGTAGTTGGACAGCACTGGTCTGAGTTAACGTTATAAAGTATTTAAGCACAAGCCAAGAATAAGAACATCCGAAAATATACCTTGCTGAATCTGCAACTATATTTCTGCCACCGCAGTGACCAGTGCCGTGGCAAGGGTAAGTGAGGCCCCCCCCGAAATTTCACGTGGGGCCCCCCATACGCTATTGGCCTATTATTGCAGTAAAAAG
>JGI24022J15233_10002336_pt1 | contig 17618 bp, 12 predicted proteins | sample Ectturendosymbi2_FD_15233 | JGI IMG/M metagenome (IMG submission 15233) | reverse complement strand
TGGGACCGGTTGGGTTAATTCTTTTGTGTTCGTGTTTAGGGTTTGGGTTCGGTTTCATTAAACTGAAGTGAATATTTTCTATGTATCAATAAGGACATCTGAAAATTACTAGTTTGATAAGTTTAGGACTGCTGGAGTGACTGGAAACGCCATTACAAACAGCCAGGGGCAGGGCGACAATGCTGTATGTTCAACCAGAGATGAAATTTCGCAGCCCTCCCGGCCATTTTCACCACGAGCCGCCACTGACAATACCATTAGTCTGAGTGTAGTAGTTCTGTCCATGTTGGTCGATGACATTATTCAAACAGAAAAGCGTAAGCTGAACCGACGTGTCTACTGTGGGTTGTTCAAATTTTGAATGTCTTTTATGAGCACAGATAAGCGACTGCTTCACCAGTGCTTGATTAAAGTTGGGGTATAGTCCTTTTACATCTGCTGCCACAATATGAAATTCAGAGTTTAACAGTTTTCCTTGTACGTAAGGTCCTTCACGATTCTGCCAGTTTATTAATTCAGTAATGTACTGCTTACTGTCTTTACAGTATTCATTTACATCCGATTGGCAAAATTTGTCAGATATAGGTTGTATGTTTTCAATCATAGTAGTAACACGCAGTGTTCCCTCTAAGGTGTGCAACTGCGCAGTACAACCTGACAATTTGCGCAGTGCTATCTCATTCTAGCGCACTTCCAACATTCTAAATTTAATGCGGTGTATATATATCGCATCGTCCTTTTATCGTTGGGAACGCTTCACTGTTTGTGTGTCTGCATGGTTGCGCACTTGCATGCGCTCCGTGCGCAACAAAACAAACACTTGCTCAGTCTAGAATTTTCTTAGAGGGAACACTGGTAACACGTGAGGTGGTTATTTTGCCCGCAGATTGCAACAGTCTCACAGGTATATTGAAAATGTTGATTGTAGCGAGTTCTTCAGGTTTAATTTTATGCGTTTTAAACATAGGATACGCATAAGCAGTTTCATTACAGTTGAAGTATTTAGCTTTAACTCCAGATATATGTTGGTAAATATCATTGTTTTCTTTCATACCAACGCTGTGTAACAAAAGTTTGTCACTTGTGGCTCTATGTCGATGTAATTCTACCACGAAGCTAGTTCTGGTCTGACGCCTAAAACCAGCTCTAACAAGACCTCGGAAGTGCAACAGGCAATACTGCAGTTGAGCAAGGAGTCATGGTGGCCGTCAGTGTGATTGCGCTTTTTATATTTACACGCTTCTTATGTACACCAACACACGTTCAATCGAAGCCGAGTAGCGACTTTTCTCTCGGACACCGACTCCCGAAGTAGGTCTACAAAACTTGCGCGCATGTTCACCACGACGTGGATCCAGTTGAGCAATTCATGAGCGACCAACTCTCGTATGCAGCTGATAACGAAAACGCTGGAGTCCAGTAGCGGCTCGTGATGAAAATGCCCGGGAGGGCTGCGAAATTTCATCTCTGGTTGAACATATAGGATTGTCGCCCTGGCTGTTTTTATAATTAGTGGCGTTTTCAGTCATTCCAGCAGTATTAATCTTATCAAGCTCGTAATTTTCAGTTGTCCTTATTGATACATAGAAAACATTCACTTCAGTTTAATGAAACCAAACCCAAGCCCTAAAGCGTAAACACGAACGCTAAAGAATTAAACCGGTGTCAAGCGAAATTTCTGACCTATTACTGCTTGTCAGTTATTTTGCTTCTCAGAGTAAAGGAAAAAAAATCTGGCGTTTACTTTTTTGATGTGTGTTGCGTAAATTAAAACTTTTGGTTAGATGTCAGATACCCACAACAAGCTACAGCACGGGAATAACTACACGCACTGAAAAATATAGTCTTAGACCTCAATTATTTCTCTTTTTCTAACCCTAACCAAACCTATCCCGACACACTTACCTAAGCCCTGTGCCCTGATCATCAGTTTTCTGAACGAATTTGGTTTGTAGAATATCACTCGGTGCATGCGCACATGGCGGGAAGTCAGAAATTTCGCTTGACACCGGTCCCATCAAAAGTATGACGCATAACCACTGCCACCAAAACTGCAAAAGCGAGATTCGAGCTCAACACCACTCTAATACTAAACTTCAAACATTCCGCTCGACTACTAAGGCGTTATTACTAACAAGACAAAGCTTAGCATTTTATTCAAACCGTATCAGGGCAGCAGACCGAGGCTGGAGCCACTTTCTTTGAGCTGGTGCTTTAATCATGTTCTCTCAAAGGAAGTTTAAATTTTCTAAAAAATTTCAAGCAGTTGATGATTTTACACAAAATTTCTGGGTTTTTTTAACTGGATTGTTATGCTTTGCCAGTAAAAGTTTGTATCCTGAATCAATAACAGCTGCAATGTTCACGTTACTAAAAATTAAAGGTCTACTTGAATGCTTATAGGCTTGCCAGATTTCTCATGCTTCAAAATTTTCACATTTCAGTGTTTTAAATCAGTCACACCTTTTGTTGTCCAAAAGTGGTATCCACCAACTACCGCCGCACATCTGCAAACGCCAACCCTAGACAGCTCATCAGCTTAGCCTACTGTTGCAAGCTGTACTGGTGCAGATAAACGAAGGGCTGTATTTTCGCAGCTCGAGATTGGCGACCAGATTTGAAGCCAATGCCGCCAATATCGCCAAAGTACTAGTAAAAGCATTGTTAAACTGAATTATAAAATTCAACATCCAAGAAAATCAGGTAGTAAAAAACAGTCAAGATCACATTTCCTCCGTTTTTTTTTAATTCATCGTCAAAATGACAAAAACGCTTTGCGATAGGGGGATATACCACCATGTTTCTTGTAGCCAATTGTTTGGTTTCTTTCCTTTAGGGCTGTGCCGAACACAGCCCCGAAATCGCCGAATTCATCGGCAAGTGTGCTGAAAACGTCATCGCATAAGCGGCGTCATTGGAAAAGAGCGAAACACTGGTCTTGTTGGGATTCCTAGGAAACGTTGAGCAAAAATGGTGCCGGAAGTACCGAAAATGATTGTGTTGTGAAATTTTCGTAACGAAATCAGAGTTAAGGCGAGTTTATCCGTTTGGCGGAATCTTTTGCCTTAAATTTTTTCAGGGAGGGCTGCAGCCTGTCTAGACGAGCCGCCCCTGAAACAGAACACAGGCTGGCGTTGTTGCAACTCGCCAAGATATGTACAAAAACCTTGTTAGTCAAATGGTTGTTCTGAATCCATACAACTGAGTACATGAAAATCCTCGATTTGGCGAAGACGAAGTAAAACGTTTATGTAAGACCTACAATCAAGAAAACCATCTTGGTTTTGTTGATTACAAGGCAAGTGGTGGAAGACATATTTCTAATAAATTCAACAAGCTGCTTGTGGCAGTGACACTGTCACCAAGCAATACCGACTGTGAGCGAGGGTTGGGAACTTGCTGCCAAGAGTCATCCACACAATCACAATTTTTCATGCGTTGTTTGAGGCTTGGGTCGCGAGGTGTTCGCCCAAGTCAGATTTGGGTCGCGCTCAAAAAAGTTTGGGAAATAAGCGGTTGAAATCTTTCTTTGAATCCATTAATGTTAAAATAAGAAAATGTAGGATAGGGTGGCAATTAACGTCACGCGAATGTTAAAACACTTTAAAAATATGTACTGTTCGTATTCTGATTGCTTGTGAAAACTTTTTTTACTCGCCGTCAAGGTAATGCGGGAGATCATTAATGAAACCATTGAGGCTCCACATGTTTGTCACTGAACCGTCACAGTAGGTCTACATGCCATCACAACTAAATACCAATAATAAATGCTATTGTTGTTAAACAGTGTCCATGGCAGGATCTCAAACTGCTCCGAGGGCCAAATTCGGACCTATGAAGTAACCCGAGGGCCGCATTATGGCGCTGATGCCAAAATGGCGGTATCAGAATTTAACTAGGAACACCTTACTGTATATATCTTGTTTCCTGTGAAATATATTATGAGCTACAGGCAAATAATTTCAATCCGTCTCTACGTTATTTCGAACGGAACTTGTTCACTCCCTGACCTTTTAAACACCGGTGAATAAGGTAAATGACTGAAATCTTGATTATATAAAAATTCCTAAGACGAAATACGGGCCGCAGAAAATGTCCTCGCGGGTTTGAGATCCCTGGTGTATGGCCTACTGTAATTGCGTAACAAAAAATATTTTAAAACTGAATTGCTTCTTAGCCAAGGCATGAGCTTCAAAGCATACAAAATGTACGTCACCGCCATATTCACGCATTTAGTTGTAAAACTGTACAAAACAAAAATCTACGATTTTCATTTAAAGCTACGACTGATGCTGCAGTCAAGAGCAAAGCATGCACTATTTGTGGCATGCCAGAGTCATCAGAGAGGAAATTTTACGATGGTCTTGTAATGAAGTTCACATCACCAATAGGTGGGATACAGCAAGCTGATGCGCCAGAAAGAGCTGCAAAAAGCGGTACTCTGTTTTTACTTTCGGATAGTGATTATAAGCGTTTAGATATAAGTTTATATTTCATTATCACCAACTTCCACTCGGATCCTAAACCTCAGGTAAAGGTCAGCTATGGCATGAATTCTCCGGCATTTACACTACACAATGTTTAATTAATCATGGCCACTTGGTAAACCATATTGCTTTGATCAGGTTCGAGTAAAAGTTTAAATATAATATTTTTTAAAGCAATTTCGTTGAATTGCACTGACGCATTTCTTTGCCTTACACATGAAAAGCTTTATTACCTTGATATTTGTTAATGCTACTTTCGAAATTTAGAGGGGGGACAAATCCCCCCCTTGCTAAGACCCTGCCTTCAGCTACGTTTTCCCCCTGGTTCAAAGTTTCAGTTACGCCACTGCTCGTGGTCAATTAAAAATCAAAATTTTCAGGCTTTAACATCAAATTTCAGGTGTAAACATTAAGAGGTCAAGACTGTTATCAATACTTTCTTATAACCTACACCGGCACAAAAAAGGATGATTTTATTGGAAACTAGAACCTACATATATATCATGTTTGCTACAAGCTTACGAGAAATCAGCCGACTGGGCTCTGATTTTATATCTTTGCGATGATTCGGACTTGCATATCAGTGTTAAAGTAAAGAAATCTCCACCATGGCGACGCAATCAATTTATTGGCAACTTTTTTAATAAGAAATCGGGTTCACGCAATTCTCTGATAGCTACCTCGACCGGAAAAATGCGAGGCCGTTTTGCAGTACGATAAAATTGTATTCGTGTACGGCCAATTGCGGAATGAAATAATCTATTCGTAGGCAAAATAGTTCATTGCAAAATTGTAATGAACTAAGCACTATTGGAAATAAGTCTTGTGCACTCACACAGAATATAACATTCCCGCTACAACATTTATTTACAACCGTCCTGTTCAAATTTGTTAACGACAACCAGTTTCTAAACGCGTGAAAACCATTGTGAGTTCGTTTATTCCAAACAAACACAATCGACACCAAAACATCACCATTCAACCATGCACCTATTGAAGTTTTCTTAGAGCAGTTCTTTAATTGCTGGTTAGAAGAGCGGCATGTTGTTCTCAAAGGAAATAATCTTCAATCGGGGAAAAGAATCAATCATCAGTGCTGAAGCTACCAATCGCAGCTGGATCATATTCAGATTTGTTGCAACAAAACTGCTATTATGCGTCGCACAAATTCAGTAAAGGTATCGATTCAAGATGGTTTCGAATTTTTCCTGTTGTCCTGATCGATTCTCCGGATTTCCGTTCTGTACAATATATTGCTCACACTCTTCCAGCGTTGCACTTCCACTTCCAACTTTTGCTCCCAAGACGTTCGAAAAACTTGCATAGCGATCCTGATTTATAAGTAAGAAAAAGGCTTTACTTTATTCACTCCTAATATTAAAGATTTGCTGAAAATCTTTCGCTGTCAATCGTTTATCTTTCCATAAGTTTATTGGTAAAATCCGAAGCTTTCAATGAAAGTACAGCATGCTTGTAAACTTAAAAAGCGTATCTTTAACTACGCAAGATGCCCTTTTGTTAGGAAAAGCAACAGACTATTTTCTAGAATCTTCTTAATCATTTGATGGGATGTGCTTTCGCGAAGATCTCGAAAACCAGTTCGATCGATTTTGCATTATGACGATAGTCTCTTCCGAGATAAATGCCTTCTTCAAAATATTATACGTATAAAGTTATGTACTGCAGTATCAAATCCCGACTGGGCAGTGTCAGTCAAAATGAATTGTCTGTTGCAGTCAAAATTAATTATGCATTGCAGTTCCTGCAGTCCGGTGGCCAAACCCCAGATTTTTAAAGAACCTTGCAATACCGTCCGTACAAATTTTTTTGTTGTTTCTATATTTCCGAGGTGTGCTCTTTAATAATCTGAATGATGCCACTCTGTCATCCTTGGGCATTCCCCAAAATGTAAAATAAGGCCGTCATTACAGAAAATATTTTTTTCGTCAATATCTCAGTCACTATACATGGTATCAAAATATTTTTGGTTTCTATCTCCATGTTTTGAGGGTTAAAGAATTTAATTTAGTTATTTCAGAAAAGATTACACCATTGTATTGTGCTGAATAGGGATATTCAGTTCAGGCCGACATTACTGAAAAAAGTGAAAATCCCGTTTATGTCCATATCTCAGTAACTGGACATTGTATCGTAATAATGTAGGCGTTTATATATGTTTTACGATGAAATAATCAGAATAAACAGTTTCAGCCATAGGTGGCAGAACCGATGGGGCCGCATGGGCCTAGGTTTGCAAACATTTTATATTTGCATGGAATGTTAATTGCAAAAATGTGGGTTGTGAACGAAATTGAAACCTAGGTTTTCAAAAATGTTTTTCAGGTCGGATATGATTTTTGCATCACAACTATAGCCATACGTGCAACGGATTATTACATTGCTAGTTTTTGTTGGAAATGGCCAGTGCTAGTTTTTGACAACTCCCAGAAATTTCAGAAATATGGCACAGTGTAATTTGTGCCATATAAGCGTGTATAAAGGCTAGTATAAACCGCAAAGATACGTGCAATTGTTCGCGAATAGAACTGAGCAAAACACAAACAAACGCGAAGCCAATTGGGGGCTTTCATTTTTCTGATACACCTCAAGTTATTCACTGTACTGGCGTCCCCTGGTTTCATCTGACTTTGTGAATTCTGTCCCACAAGCCGCGATTTTCATATCCTTTGGTAGGGCATGTCTTCCCTGTCTAATACGCTTTTACGGATTGCCAATAAGTTTTATGAGGTTAAAGTGTTATGTCCTGCTGCACTACTTCCTGGTACATGGTCAATCATCATGTTCACACTAAAGTTCGTTCTTTGCGGCTCTTTCGCATCTACAGACCATTAGCAACGGCTTGTTAAAACACCGCACAACCGTTTGTCCGCACTATTTTGTACTAACATTTCTCATCCGGTCCAGTATGCCATCTTGCTTTATCTTTGCTGCCACTCGCAAAGCTTTGGCAAAGCAGTCCATCGCCCCCACGTGTGCGATCATCATATCCACCACATCTGTGGACTCTCGTCGAACTTTGCAGTCGAAGTTTAAGCCGCCAGGAGCGAGCCCACCTTGATTAATTACAGTCTGTAGAAACACGTTCGCATCAGCTTTTGACATTGGTCTTTTGCTTACTTTCTTACAAACCGCATCATACACGCCCAACTGTACAAAGAAATATAAAAGACTAACATTTCTCTCAGCGTTTGTTTTTCAAAGTCATAGTGATGGTCTTCATCAGAATTATAGAGGTTTCCCAATAAAGGATAGGAGAGTTTTCATCTCCTTAAATACTAAAAAGTGACATTTTTCACGTGATACAGATGCAATTAAATTTTTTTCTATCGTTTTGCACGATCACTTCGGTTAACTTCAACTGCTTGTGGTTCCGTTTCAATTAAAAACATCATCTACTACCCTCATGATCGCAGTCGCGTTCTTCACATCCATCGGAAACTGATCTGTATCCCAACCCAAATCGGGAGATCCAGTATTTGAGTCGATCGATCCAAGTAATTGGTAAGCAGATGCCATCACGACGTCATGCTCATGGGAATGCCCGGCAAGGGTTGTGTGATTTGGTTCAATGTTAAGCTGCGTGCCGAATAGAAGTTCAAATTACAATTTCAACAAAAAAGAACAGACGTTGAAATGTATTTCGAGCAAAAATTGCTTACTGAAATACACACAGCTAATCATTACCATTGAACTGCACGAAAAACGTCAAAGGCATGTACTGTCAAGATGACTGAACAGTGATTCTGCGGAAAAATACTAACGTTTTGGATCTAATTTCAACGAGCTCGAAGGACCTCAGTTAAATTTTAGCGGGGGTACCAAGACCGATACTTGCATAGCTTCTTTGTGTAGTAATGAGATAACAGGTAAACAGTTGCAATGCTAAAATTTTCAAATAGATTAATTGTTATACTGGCAAATAGCTTTCACTAGTAATTTTGGGCTTGATTATATAAAAAACGTAGCATGCATACATTCATCCTCCCGGGCCCCGGTACCTACCGATCCCAGGTACAATGTACCTTTTGACCCCCTCTCACAGGCCCTGCAAACTCATTTCATTAAACTCTGTTAGCAAAGCACACAACCAGCATGACGAATCACTGCATCGAAACTACACTGCCACAGAAAGATTACCTTGAAGTCTTTGTCCAGTCCATACGTTTTCAAGAAAGCGATAACAGTCATGGCATCTTGAAAACAATGAAAAATGCCATGTTCAAAAAATATCATGTCAAACATGTCATGTGATGAAAATAACAAAGCAAATCATGCAGAAACGTTTTAAGCTGAAACGTTACGTAATGGGTGGCGGAAAAATGCAATCTGAACTTTTAAACATATTTCACTTTTTTATGTGGAATATACGTCTTTTCAGGCAATTAGAACACGCCAGACAAATGATATTGCCACAAAAAAAATTTTTAAAGCCAATGTAAACTGTTGGATTATAAACCGAGTTAAGCATCCATGCGTTCTACCACAGCAGTTAAACAGCATTAGTAAGCAATTTTGAAACTAAATTTCGGGACATTTTCCAGACTTAGGTTTTAACATAGCAAGGTCAAATACAGGGACTATAATAGTTAACACGACTAAAGTAAAATTGTCAACCTTATCAAAAGTATATCAGAATAAATTATAAGAATGCATGTGAAAAGATGAAGTTTGGGAAATTGTTTAGTTTTTCATACGAAAAGGCCAAAAAAGTTTTTCGAGACTTTTCCATGCTGGAAAATCAGCAAACTCTCCATTCTTTTCCAGAATCCGTAACAACCCTGAATTCAAAGCTGTAGTTTTGCGGCAAGTTTTCGAGGAAGTAGCCGACTGCACGGGCTCTGCTTGTATGACTTTCAGATGATTCTGACTTTAACATTTCTGTATTCAAGTAACTAGTCTTCACAAACGCGACGCAATTGAATGAATCAATTCTTTCAAATAGGAAATCGATTTCACGCAACATTACGCATCCTCAGTCCTGAAATATTATTCAAATAAAGCACATTTTTTGCGCAAGGGGCTTTCATTTCGAAAGTCGTAAAGTGCACTAAAAACAGCTTATAACGTCAGTTCCTATCAAATCCCCTTGCGTTAAACCAGGCAATGTTAAGTTATTTATGAACTGAACAAAGGTTTGCCAAAGAATGCCATCAGATCAAATTAGCTTTGTCTTGAAAAATCTATCGTCAAGTTAAGATATGATTTAGTTGCATAGAACATTTACTTATAGGCTGTTGAAGGTAAAGATGACAAAGTCCTAATGTTTTTCAACCAATATTTCGAAGACTCGTTGCTATGCATTGTTTCAAAACGTTGTGATGCGAACAATAACAATAATCGGATAGTTGTTCGTAGCACACCAATTCACTTCAATTGCAGCCGTCTGTTACTATGAAGTTGCAGCATTGCTTCACGCAGCCATTCGTTATACGGTGCAAAGGCGTGATCTCTCGTCTGATGAATTTTACATAAATACGTTAACTTGCAAAATTATTTTATATCAGTTCGGTGCATTTCGTACTCTGCAAGTTAAACCGCATTCCTACCGTAATCATACTGATGCTTTGTAGGTTCTTTCGGTTTAGGTTCTATCAACAACTGGCCAGTGAATCCAATCTTCTTCTTGTAGGCTGAAGAAAGATGTAAGAAAATACGGATATTTGAAGAACATGGCAATAAGCTCACACAAAATAACATGGATCATGCTGTGAAGGTAAAAGTACTAGCCAAAAACCTTTTTCATTCTTAAAAAAATCTATGTGGGAAATCGCAACTGCTGTGTTGTTTGTAAACGCACGAAATTTTCAATAAAAATTCTCGTGGATCTTTTGTTCCACTTATTGTATATACGCGAATTGTCTATAAATGTACAGCTGTATATATAATACAATATATCCTGGAAATTTATTTAATCGTTGAATAATTTCATAGCTGTGTTAGGAAGCACTGCATGCTTGAGTTTAATTGATGCGCAGAAATAAACCATGCGTTATCTCACCAACAACCATCTTCAAAAAACTTGCCAGATGATCCAGTTCTGCTCGAACGTCAGTGTTTAAAAGTGTATGATAACCTTCCCTTCCACCCCAAAATACAAAGTTTTCCGCTCCCAGTTTTTTTCCAATTTCAAGTGATTTTTTCACTTGGGCCGCTGCATAAGCGAACACGTGAAAATCTGGGTTTGTTGCCGCTCCGTTGCTATACCTATGTACAATGACAACAAGTTTCACTGAAGTTTTGCTCATGATGGATGTACCCTGTTATGTGCAGACTCTAGCGTCGTTCTACTGCTACAAAATGACTCACAAGACCGTCGAAAAGCAAGCTTCAAAAAAATAGCTCCCACGTGTTCGTAACATGCTCATTCAGCTGTTCACATCAGGCTTTACCAAAACGGAAGGAAGTAGCGAATGTACAGCACATACCTTGGATGAGCAAACAAGTTGCAAGTATTCCACAACAGCTTCACCCCTGTCTTGCTCTGAAGTTGGGCGGCGAGCTCTACCAAGCGATCAAGATTCGCGTTAGTTTCCTGCAGTGTTAAACCCTCTGGAGCAATATCTCGGTCATGAAATGTCCAATACTGCAAAAATATAAAATCGCTTTCCAGGCTTGAGTTTCAGAAAAGCTTTAACGTTGTTTTAGAAAAATTTTGCAATGTTAATTTGCCACGACTCGCGAAAAAAAATGTTTGTTCAGATTTTTAAAAACATACAGCTGTGAGGGAATTATAATTGTTTTCTTTGTACACAATTCTTTTTTTTAACAAACCACCACAATCGTAAGTGGGAAAATACCATCGCTGTACAACATACGCTTTTCTCTATATCAACGTGCTGCAGTATTAAACTGCGCATCAGCAGATTGCAAACCATATATTAGGTATTAATTTTTGTCGCATATTTCCTAGAGCTGCAATCGGCCTTGAAAGCAATTTCAGCACCAAAATACTAGCACTTCGGTGTTGCATCAGCCATATTGAACATCAGCAGATAATAATGCGGTTTTTTTTCATGTGTATGCCAGTAGGAGGCAGTCAGAATAAGAGCGCCCAAACTACAGAGACAAATAGGCAAAGGGGAGGAAAATGTTGATTGATTTTAGGGGCAATATTTTTGAAAATGGGCGCAATTTGAGGCTCCGTGGTAATTTTCCGGAGGTAATTCCACCAAACATGCCACACACTTTCTGGCCAAGTTCTTTCTCATTCCTGACTACAGTACTGTACTGACCAGCATTCTTTGGTCTGATCTACGGTTATGTAACCCGTAATCTGGTTTTGTTAAATCACGCCATTTCTTCTCCAATATTTTCAGCCACGCAACAGGCAGGGACGGATTTAGGGAAAGCGGGGCCCTAGGCCATCTTAATTTTTGGGGCCCCACGCAAGTGTGACCTGTTTGGCCGATTGTCTGAAAATCGTGAAAGTATGCCACTATTATGTGTAGTGTCCCCTCAGAAATCTCTTTTGTTGTGCCGACTTTGGTTCTACAATTGGCTTAGATCTTGAACAGAAATTAAAGCCTTTCCTACATTTTCCAAAGAACAAACGGCATTGCGATCTTTTCTTTGAATTATAGCTCTTTCGTGTAGTTCAGAAGTTTTCTTCGTTGAATTGCCGTGATTTCTAGAGTTTTTTTGTAGGTTTGTTTTTCGGATATATACATTTTCATGTGGGACCGCGTTGCCGCCATCGAAAATATCGTCTAGTTGTCGAACTGATTACCTGTACGTAAACTCCTTTGTTTATCGTACTGTAACGGTAACCACGTCTTTTGTGAAGCAAACAAGCACAATCCATTAAGTGGACACAGGGCTTATTTATGCCGTTTTGAATTTGTCATTTTCCAAGCAATACAAAATATAGTGTTTTAATCCACTACGCCCTAGGCCGATAGTAAACAGCATGAAGACAAGTTTTGCACAGCAGCAAAGTATTGTCGCAACACCCTCAGTTAACCACATGAAGTAAGCCCAATGTCGACACGTTTTTCCCAGCAAAGCTCACGAGAAACTGTTCTAGCTGATTTAACTAACATATACAGTTTCAACAAGCAATCTCTGTTTGCGGGAAATCTAGTAAAAACAACTACACTTAGGATCCAATACTGACAATATTGCTTTTCATCGGAGTTTTGCAGTGTCTGGCGGTATTGCGTTTTTGCGAGCTTTTTGTCAGTGGAAAATTTAACATGAATTAAGTACCATTTTTTTCATTCTTTTTGTAACCGCTATCATACAGACGGCCTGACTCTCTCACGCCCAGGTGCACAATACTGTCGTGTTGTAACTGTACTGATAAGAGTCTAGAGTAGACATTTGCATTTCCGCCGGTTTCAAGGTAAATTGTGAAGTTATGCCTCTGCGCAGTTTCACAAATTTTTAGTAAACATTGAGTCGTCATAGAAAAGATCGTTGCGCGGGGCCCTAGGCCACGGCCTATGCGTAAATCCGTCACTGGCAACAGGTTCTGGATTTTGCAAAAAAAAAACAGTGCTCAAGTTGTCTGTTGTAATGAAAAAAAACAACATTCTTTTAAAAAAAAAAACTTCAATTCCTATAGCCTTGAAAGCATTCGAGCGAAAACCCGAAGCTAATTCAACAATCTCTCAACAGCAGCACACAATGCCAACCAGAGCTTCTACTTTCGTTACACCTGCTTGTGAGTGACCACTATTCTACAAATTCTACTATGATTGATAAAGTGATTTAGTTAATACACTTCGCCTTTTTTTCGCAGACGTTTCGGTAGCTCCTGCTGCCATCACCAGTACATAGCAATTCGCCTTGCCAGTAAAATACCTTCACACCCAATTTTGACATGAAGTCAAAAGCAATTCTCATTCTGCGTTCGGCATTTAGTATGCTGTCTGTTCCATCGTCCCATGGTCTGATCAAAGTTGGGAAACCGAAAGGATCAGCACCTGCAACGACAAAGGTTTTCTGCATGACATGCATGAGTCAAAGGTTTAGACTTTTTTAAACTTGCCGAATCCGAATAAAACTTACTGCCACCGAAGCGACAACCCCATGAAACTTATTTCCAACTTTCACGGCGGCGTTAAACGGTAATATTTCTGCTCATTGTTTGACCCTCCAAGGCCCACGGCGGCCACTACATTTCTGGTCATAATTCGCCAGCCGATTGAGCTAGAGAGCTGTTCAAACCCTCTACGGATTCGGCAAGTCTTCTAGTATAGATAAATTTTTGTTTTGTTTTGGGTTTGGGGTTCTCTGTAAGTGACATCACAATGGGGCATGTTTTCGCCATTTTGGCCAAGAATAACGAGCCATTTTTTGGCTAAATTTTTTTTTGTAATCTAGGCTATAATCCTCGTCTGTAGATCTTTGATGGGCTTTCTAGCATATCTGGACCCATGATTATGAATGAAAAACCCCGTGTTTGACAAAAATGAAGTTCTTTGAAAGGTATGATTTGCCCTCTTAGGGCCAAATTTTAGCCAGTCATAACTCGGCTGCAGGTTGAGCTAGAGAGCTGTTCAAACTCTCTATAGATGGGGAAAAGTTGTTGTTTATACAGTATTTCAAAAAAACTTTTAAGTTTTGCGTTTTTGGTCAATGACGTCATGATTGGGGGAGATTTTGCGTTTTTTATGACGTCATCTCCGATCCAAGGAGCCCATTTCGTGGCTCAAACTTTTATTGGATTGTAGGCTATAATACGAGTGTTTTAGAGCCTTTGATCGACTTTTTAACGTTTCTGGTGCCAAACTTATGGCCAAAAAATCTCAAATCGTTTACAAAATCCTGGGGCATTTCCCTAATATATGGCCCATGCCGTCGCGTTCGCGACGATCAGAACGGCGAAGACACAAGAACATCTGCGGAAAGTTCTTACACAATGCAATTGCGAGCACTGCACAGAGTAACAACACAACAATTGTCCTTCGAGTGCCTTCGACGATCGCCGGGGCAGAGATTTGTTTAGGGTGTTGAAGAGACCGCCCATTTCTCGACCGCACGCACTTGGTCTTCGACGAAGTTGCTCCGATGGGAAGGCAAGAGGCAACACGACCGAACTACGGCGAAGATTGCATCCCTAGTTAATATTCGGTTATTTTGCCATAACTTTTGAACCAGAAACGCTACAAAGTGAATCAAACCCTCTAAAGACTCGTATTACAGCCTTGAATCCAATGAAACTTTGAGCTACGAAATCGGCTCGAGTGGTTCACTCCCACAGGTCATCCAAATGTAAACAGAATGTCATAAACATCCTCTAGTTATCTAAACATCAACAAAACGCCGGATATCCAAAAGTAAATATTTTTTTATTAATTCTAAACAACAAGACTTTCTGAGTCTTCAGAGGGTTTCAACAGCTCTCTACATTCTTCTGCTGGCGCGTTATGGCCATGGGTATAATATTCCCAGGGTCAGTATTTGTGGGAGTGGAATTTTTACCAATTTTTGTTTTTTGGGCCATAATTTTGGCTCCAGATATGCTAGCAAGCCAATCAAGGGCTCTAAAGACACGGATGATAACCTAGATTCCAAAAAAACTTGAGTCAAAAATGGCTCATTGGATTGGCGCGAAGGGCCAGGTAACCTCAGCCAAAAAGGCGCTAAAACATGCATCCATTGTGACGTCACTTATAGAGAACCCCAAATCCGAAACGAAAAAAGATTTTTTTCAGTCTGAAATGGAAGACTTACCGAATCCGTGGAGGGTTTGAACAGCTCTCTAGCTCAATCGACTGGCAAGTTATGGAGTTGAAAACTCTGGTAAAAAAATTGGCCGTTGTGGGCCTGAAGGGTTGAAGGCAGTGATATCACTAGAGGTGCGTAGGAAGTTGAAAGCGCGACCTGATGCGCAGGGGGTTGGTACTGCCAAAGTGCCAAGTTTGGTTTGAAAAAAACAAAGCTTCGCTTCATGAATGGAGGAGTTCAAATAAAACTTGTCCCGCAGACATTCGTGACGCCGCTGAGCAAACTTCATCCACACACGTTACTTAGATTTTAAATTGTTTTATTTAGTGTAATATCTGATCTGCAGTAAACCAGGCCCGTTGTACCATTTTGGGCCATTGTTAAAGTTTTTTAAATCTGCATGGAATTTCCATCCGTCTTAAACGAGTTCTCTTTTTTTTAATGAATGTGATCACATGTGGCTCAAGCTACAAACGTTATTTGTGAGGTGTAAAAAACACAGCAGACCCTGAATCAACTCCTGCGCTGTTGACAAACATATTCCCAAATATAGGGACGCCGGAACAGCGGTAGGGCAGAATAAGAGTTGAGGGCAATAAAAACTTATTTAAAAATATCGCTACCAATATGCTTGTTCTCTTCAGCAACAATGTTGATCTCAAAAATTAAAACAGAAAGCATAGAAAACCATTAAGAATTGTCTGGGTGCGCGAATAGCTGCAATAAATTTGTTTCAAGTCGATCATGATAAAACATGAGATTACCTATGGTACTGTTACGAAAAAGCACCTCCGCCCCTGTTACCCCCCTATTGAAAGGGCAAGGGGTCAATGCCCCAGTATCCGGCGTCCCTGGCCAAATAAGCGTAATGGACACAGTAAATCCCAAAGCAATTTTCAAATTCTTATCAACCACATGCGTTTTATTAATCCACTACATCTTGGTAGTAACTACTCAGATTCTTCTGTGGTACTTCTAGGCCCTGCCAAGAATCATGACGAGTTTTCAGCAATCTAATAATACATGTCCCGTTGCGTTGTACGACTTACTTAAATGTTTGCAAGGGGTGCAACGATTTGAAATAACTGACCTGTTCCTCTAAAAGTGTGCCAGTAACAGACAGAGAAGCGCAACCATTCATGCATTGGCTTTCCCAAAATGATTTCCGATTCGTTGTAATGACGAAAGCAAAGCACGTCGTCAGCAGCAGCATTGGGTTTGTACGGGACTTTTGTAATGTCTGAAAGCAAAAACAAACAGAAATACAAAAACAAGGTTCGCACCCATTAACTGTGGTTAAATTTTTTTGTAATAGATCTTGTCAAAGATCACAAACTGGGCTTTCATCGCGCAAAAATTTCCTTCAAGCGATGAAGTCTCGGCCATCTTTTGTTGTACCGTGAATGATGAGTTTTACGACGTTATTGGCGAGTTGGTGTGACTACTTTCGACACTGTCCTAACGTTTGCATAAATCTCACATGTCAATCAGTTCTTACATACATTTTCAGACCATCAATTAACGCATCTGGAAATTCAGAACCGTCGCCAGCGAATGTTGAAACGCTTGTGTGAGGGGATTTGACATTCTGAAAAGTTATTACGTTTTTTTTATCCTTCCCTCCGCCATTCACTCCTGTTTTAAAGAAGTTATAAAACACCGCAAACATGGGAAAATAACGGGGAGATATTCTTGGGTTCATCTTAACCATCCAATGCCGCAAGTGCATTCGTAGGAAAGGGGAAGAAACTAAATCAGCCCAAAAAACTCCATAAGCTACTAAAGACCACCACTATAGCAGAGTGACAAATCCTTACAAGTAGGGTCAAGTCGCTTCCAATCAAGTAGAGGCAAGCAACCAGAGAGCAGTTACTCAAGTAAGCAAAAGTGAATACAATCGCGACAACGCATTCTACTTCGGTAAAACTCGGTTAATCCGGATTCGATTTGACCGACGATTTTATCCGGTTTAGGCGAAGATCCGCATACCGAAGATGGTTGCTTCTAATCTGACGTCATCTAAGCATGGAGATATCGGTGAAAATTACTTAAATTGAACACATTTACGACGCAACAGCAGACTTTCGCAGAAGCAAAACGTAATTATTGATGCTTTTGCAATGGTACATCAGAATAGTTACCGCCATATCCAGGCAGTTATGAACAATCTCCAACTCATCATTTTAGATTGCTTGGCTGCAAAGAAATCTGGGGTTTTGGACTGACGCAGATGTTTTTGCGACTGGCCCATAAGCAGTCACTCATTTAGAGCGTAATGCCCTCCAGACATCTTACCGTGTACAATACACTCAGGGATAACGTTCGACACAAGCACACTCAACCCAACAGTCAACATATAGACTGAAACCGTGGTGCGGCGGCGTGCCTTGAGCGTTATGTTCAACATAAACCATACCCGTCTGTGACGCAATAATCGCG
>JGI24022J15233_10002331_pt1 | contig 17626 bp, 6 predicted proteins | sample Ectturendosymbi2_FD_15233 | JGI IMG/M metagenome (IMG submission 15233) | reverse complement strand
TTGATAACTACAGCAAGGAGTGTATTGAACCACTAGTCACCAACCAACCTATCCTAACAGTCGATCAAACTAAGGAACTGAAAGCAATTTTGATCAAGATGACTTACAAACGAGGTGAAGTTCTGGATGCAAGTGTACCATTTGCCTTAGATGATGATATTGATGTCAGTAACATAAGTGAAGCATTTAGTGGTTTCCAGGTAAATCTTCGAACAAACAAAAATAAAGCAGCGGCTAAACAGTTACCTGAAGTTAAAGAAGCCAGCGTTGTCGCGGTGTCTTCCGTTGTTGGGCCCACTGCAGTGAGAAGCCCAGTCAAAGCGGCTACCAAACAAAGCGAGGAAGAATTGGAGGTTTATGGACTGATCAGTATTCAATGCGACAATCAGAACCAGACTGATGTGCCCTTGTACAGCTTGGATAAAGATCTGATGAAGTATTTGATCGGCAGATTTGGTTGTGAGAAACTAAAAGAGGTCAAATTCGTGAAAAAATCCAAGGCATTGCAGTTTTGCAAGGCACACAAAATTGAAAGTCCTTTGAAGTATGGCAATTGAAGATCCTTTATTACCATTCCATTTGTGAATTGATTTGCATGCTATGTTACTATTCGTTACTGCTTCGTTGCGGAATTATTTGGGACTTCCATCGTTTGCTTTTTGTGCGCTCGGTTTAACGCTTTTCGCTAACATTAAAGGTTGGTTGTGCTCATTGTTTCGTGTTCAACCGGAAGGTGCAAGAATTCACTTCGTAATGCTGGAAAAGCTAAAACATTTGGCAAGGTTAGCAATCGCTTTTAAACCGGATTTCGGCGTAGACGAGCATTTCAGTATTGTGGAGCGAGTTCTCAGCACGTTTGAGAAATAGCCCATCTTTCGGTGGTCAGCGGTTTGCAAAACCTTCGCTTACAATTTACCTCGTTGTAGCTCATGGGAACGATCTGTCTGCCGCATCCTAAGATTCTTGCTGAGTATCTACACCTCAAAAGGTACAACAGCTCATTCTAGCGTTAGGGATGAGGGATAACTTCCACATTCAACATAGACCGCTCCAGTTGATTGATTTGTAGCAGTTCATATCTGGGTAAACCTTCCTATTGAAACAATGGCTTGTTAAACGTCACTGGCATGCTAGTTGTGTAATAATAGAACTCTACAGTTTGAAGTTTCTTCTTCGCAGGTTGCCGTCGGTCTTGTTCAGCAGANCGGGACAGCAACAAAGATTGGTAATACCGAAAAAATGAAAGCAAAGTTGCCAGCCTTTAAGAATAATGACGAAAAACAGATGACAAAAAACAAACAGTCGAAAGGAAAATTAAACAGCTTCAAATTAGATCGTTTGCCAGTGAAAACCAGCGCAAATCTTTCCAATGCTCCTTATTGTACCTCTAAATCGTATTAGTATGCTGCAGTGTATAAAACTGATGGGCGTACAGAAGGTTTGCACTGGCAAAGCATGCTTTAACCTGTAAAAAAACACGAAAACATGCCAAGCAACTAATTTTTGTGCTGCATTGCAGATGCTAGTAAAGCGTAGCAAACCTGGATAAGAATCGCCGAAGTAAGATATTCTTATCTCGTATCGGAACTTCTTGCCTGATTTTCTCCCATTATAGTTTCTTTAAAGAAAATGTGTTTTATGAAGTCGGGAAAACGAAGTCTTACTTCATCGAACCATGCTTGCGTACCTGCGTTGGAAAATTATGGTATATTAGTTCGGATCTACTGTAGTAAGGTTTTCTCTTGCACTTGAGTAAGATTCTGTGGAGAGTTTTGGATTGTGTTTGTGCTAACGGTTCCTGCAAATGCGAAACATTTTTTTCTTTCTTGCAAAAGTTAGCGGAAGTTTTGTTATTCATAAATTCAGGCACTAGTGGGGTTATCTGGAANAGAAACTAATGATATTTGCTTTTTTATGGCTATTTCAGATTTCACTGTTCTATCCAGGGATGCGGAAGCTGGAAGCGGAACCGGTGGAAGCGTTCCTTTTTCTGTGGAAGCGGATGCGGAAGCGCGAAAATCCTACCCCTTCCGCTTCCACATAGGTTATTTGACTTGAAGAGAGAGTATCTTGGCGAAAAATTTTTGTCCATTCCCAATGTGTATTAAACGGCGAAGTTGCACTATTAGTCTGAATGAAAGTGCGATATCAGTAGCGCGAGAGAACGAGATAAAGCATAATTAGCATCCATGGCGTTCTTCACAGAAGGCCAAGTCATTGTGCAGCTTACCGATTTTATCGGAGGCTGACTTTTCAAACCTGGCTGCTGTCTACTAAAATGATAACAGTTTGAAAGCACAGCAATCTCCCTGTTATGTTCGCAACTTGAATCTGAGGTGTTTGTGCGAACTTATGTGGTTGGTGCGAACTTAGCAGTTCTGCTTTTAACTACCTTGGCAAACAGATGGTGATCATTAGGGCTAATGATTGAAGCTAACTATTCTTTTCAGCAAGGCATATAGTATTCACTTACATTATGTTATTCACTTCACAAACAAACAATGTTAGGCAAAACCAAGCGTTTAATTGAGCCATTTTGAGTCAAATCATCCAAGTGATCCAAGTTAACGAATCATCCCACGACAGTACGGAGTGAGGCTGCTGTAGAAAAGTCTGTGCGAAGCGGGAAGTTATGTGCAAACGTTATTTGCCCTAATGTCTGAAGACACACACAAAAAAGTTAGTGCGTCTGTCCGCAGATTAACAGAGCTGGATAGTGAGGTATATCTTTGGATTGATGACATGCATCGAGAAAACTGCCCCTTCCACCTTCACTAACCATTTTGAAACCAAACGAACTTGCTGAATAATTATATCAAATCGTGAACTTTAGGCAAAATAATGTTTCATGTTTAACATTTTTTATGACCAGTTGTCACGTTTGATTTGCTGTAAATATCAGTAAATTGCTGAAAAAGTTGAATCCAGATTTTTTCATAACTTTGTGCGAACTTAACTGGGATGCGAAATTAACTTAGATATTACTGCACATATGTGTTTGCCAACTCAGTCTAAAAAACTTTTAGCATTTTATTAAAGATCTAAAAAGTTTGTCCAAAACCTTGCGTTCCAGAATTTTGCTCAAAGCATTATTATGACGTAATAATGTATGACAATCAAAGCGCTTTGAAGAAACCTTAAACGGAACGTTATGCAATTTAGCTTGATATTTGTATTTGTTAGGCTAAGGTCAGGTTGTTGTAAGTGCTGTTTGTATTGATATGTTTTGAAGAGAGTTTTCTAGGTTTTTAATTAAGAGATAGACCGATATATCGGCCTGGGCGATATATCGGGCCGATATTTGGCTTTTGCCGATATATCGGTATCGTGCAAAACGGCCGATTTTATTGGCTTCAGCAGATGTTGACAAAACGCTGTTTATCCCTCACGCATCCAGACACCTTGCGCAAGAAAGCACAACGAACCAAGCCAAGACAGTTATCTTGCAGCAACGCTAGCAGGTGCGGTTTCATAAACAAGCAGACAAGATGAACCATGGTGCACGCGTCGGCCGTCGCCGCCAAAACAAAAGCATCATCATTAATCAGATTAATTAAACCATAGCAAAATATCGAAATTTCTACAATTTGAAATATTTTCGCTCATGAATCCTGAATTTTGAAGATTATAAAAAAAAGATAAGGCATGAAATACGTTGTATTTTTGATAATGAAGCAGAAAACAAGATTTAAAAATTTTGGAAATATCGGTATCGGCTATCGTTCCATGAATGACCGATATATCGGTATCGGCCCCAAAAAAGCCATATCGGTCGATCTCTAGTTGTTTTTTTTGTAAGAGCAGAGTAGCAGTACCGTGCTGACAGATAATAACTTATGCGATCATTTTAACTAGAAATGTGCCCTTGTAAATTGTATGCTGCTGGTTTTGATAGTCATGCTTGTCAGCAAGTTAGATGATGAGAGAGATAGAGTCCAGGATGAGATAGAGTCATAGATGAGATAGAGTTCAGGCTCTGTTAGAGCCCAAGCTCTGATAGAATCCAGGCTCTGTTGGAATCGGAAGCGGAAGCGATAGGTGTGGAAGCTGAAGCGGTTGACGAAATAGCCGCTTCCACATCCCTGGTTCTATCACTGCAAAGATTTTGCAAGCTGATAGGTCTCTTTTGGGGCTTTTATGCCGCTCGGAGGTGATCAACAACAAATTCGTACGCAGATAGCAAGAAAAAGTTAATTGGTTGTTACATGATGTATTCAAATCATTCCAGCTTATCAAACTTTAATGGCCTAATTTCCAGCAATTCGAAGGTGAAATAGATGTAGCCATATACGATTGAGTCACTCCGTGGAAAAGATTTTTGTATTGTTACGCTCATGACTATATCACAAACAAGGGTGTCTTAATCACTACAAAACTCTTCGACTGCCCGACAGGAAACACTGCTGGAATGAGATATTTTTAAGTTTGATACAAGGATGTTCAAAATTTTCGTTATTATTTTGAGATGCATGTAGGCTAATTTAATACCTACAAACCATGGGCGTCACAAGGGGGCAGGGGAGCCAAGGCCCACCTGGATTTAAAAAATTTCAGCAAAAAAAGGTTGTTTTCTTAGTTTCGAGAGGGAAAAAACAAATTTCACTACTTTTGGCCTCCACACAGAAAAATTTTGGAAAAATCATCTAATGGCCCCCCTGGAAAAATTTTTTCCCACGCGTATGCTACAAACTACAGGTTTATGGAATCATATTTGTTTTGCAGAAAAACAAAATATATATTATTTAGTAGAAAAAACTATTCATATACATAAGACTGAGAACATCACGCCCACGCGTTGGGTATGCGCTTTTCGTGAACACTTTCTACAGTTTTATTTTGCGCACCGCCTGCGACTCGACCCACATCAGGCCAGGCCTCTTTCTGGGGCTTCGCACAAAATGCTCGACGATTTTGTGACTACCTAATTTGATACTGGTGGTAGTTCAGAACCTTTGTCCGCACAAAACAACCTTACTCTTTGACCATTTTCTGACAATTCTTGATCTGTTCTACAGCTATCGTTTTTTTATGGAATTCTCTTACAAATGCACGCTGTACATACTTGTTCGAGAATACTCTAAAATGTGAATATGCGTGGGTATATGAGAGTGAAGTAAAAACAGCAGTCTTCACATTGTATATTCTCCGTAACATTTTAGACCGGTTTTGCTTACGCACACGGACCACAGGAGACTCATCTATTTAAAGACAATTGGCGAAAAGTGAAGCGAATGATGCCACAACCTCAAGCGCGGGTATGTACACGAAACAACAAACTCCTTGTAGCTTTTTCCTGAAAATATTATTATTCCCTCAAAACACTTTGAATAGTTTAACGAAAGCAGCTGTTTGACGCCATTCAATTCTGCATTGATTATCAGCTGATGCTAAACGAACAATCGCAAAATGCTCAAAAACTCCAGAAAGTTTCTTAAAAAAGGAACGCAGAAGCATTTGTAGCAGAGAAAAAACCTGAACTTCTTAAATAGCAGAAAAAGTGCTCCAATGTCGTAAACACCTACGGGAACTTCGGAACGACCCTTTGTAATGCCACTCCTTATGGATGCGTCAAGTTGCAAAGCAGAGGAAAACATCGGCAAAAAACTGGCGGACTCCAAACGAACATTGATTTGTCAAACACGTTTATAAAATTGTACTTCAACCGTAACCCTTATGCACAGAAGCTTGCTGAAGAATTCAAACTTTTGCAAATGGTCGTAGCTACTGCAGGGTTCAATCGATTGGTACAACGCAGCAGTAATGCATTTCAAAGAGATGCCCCAGATCTGTGTTTTTAAAAAATGTTGTTTATGTGACTCAATACCGTATTTATTTTAGAATTCGAAGCTTGGTTTTACTGTTGCTGGATTTCTATTGCAAACTGCGAGTGACGCTTGTCGAAACTTAAGTTGACAAAATCGTAGGCTACTTAATACTAGGAAGGAAGTATTTCGTTAGTTTTACAGTCCATTGGAATTACTTTTGACCAGAAATTATCATTTGATCCGGTAATTTTGTAGTTTCCTTCAGTAAAAGCTCAACAAGTTGGTCTTTGAAATTTTGATGAGAATAAATTAATAAACACTTACTGTGAATTTAATGCTGAGTGTACATTGCACCTCGTGAGTTGGTATTATTTTAGTATTTCAAGAAACCTTCAAAACACAGCAATACTACTGTAGAGGGTGTGCTGGTGTTACGGACATTTCGTGATAAATATTCAAGGAGGTGGTTTATTTTGCTACGCCACTGAGCACAAGCAAAACAAAACGATCAAGATCAATATAGCACTTCACCTTTGCTTCTATTGCAAGAACTTAGAACGCACATAGCTACTTGAGCTTCACAGCAATAATGCAATGTGATACGAAACTGTTCGTTAGCCTGTCATAGGTAAACAAGAACAAAAAGCTTTTTTACTGTACAAACAGCTTGAAGAGTAAATGTTGCGGGTCATGTCGAAGTTCTTTTGAAAATTAATTTGAACCATCTAGCTAGGACGTACGAGGCAAAGCTTGGGCAGTGCGCCACTTGCCCAAGAAAAGCGGTTCAGAACAAGAGAACACGTGCATATAACATTTTTAATCATGTTCCTCATTCATTTTCTCTACTTGTTTAAAGAAACATACATTGCAAAACATGTATGAATGAGTTAAATACAAGCTACAAACGGACCGTACCTTCAAAAATCAACACTGGTGTTAAAACTGTTAAAAAAACGATTTCTGGGGCAGGTATTGAACAACGACAGCTACTTTACTTTTGCGTCGTTTGCAAAAAACAAATAACAATAATAAGAAGCAAAGCATTTGTTGGGACTGTATAATCAGTGTTCATAGGTGCGGAAGATAGCTTTGTGGAAGGATAATGATACATAATAGATATTAGTTCAGTTTTAGGAAAACTTCGCCGAAATCAGGTGATAAAAATAATCAAAATTAAAACATTAGTGGAAAGCGTGGTGATAAAATTATTCTCCGCTAATCGATTGAAAATAATCAAATCCCAAAATTTATTTACGCTTTCATCTTGCAGATTCTGTGCAATATACAGTAACTATTTCTACTTTATATGAAGAGTCAACTTAAAATGTTGTGCAATGCTGCAGTGCCTACAGCTGAACAATCAAAGAAAGAAAATGTTCCAGTACAAAAAAGAAAGCATGCACAATTTTATTACAAGTTTGTCAGGTGTAAAGAAACCGGCCGATCCAGAGCACTTTTTTGTCGTTTCACTGAGTTGAAATCCGTCTCGGCAGAAACACTGATAACTGTTCAAAGTGCCTGTGCACTTAAGTACAGCGGATTCCGATCCACAGTCTCTCACATCGCAAGGAGGATCTGTTGCGTTGAAATCAGTTGAAGCAAAAAACATGTTAGTTTGCTTGAAATCTATTTTCAGCTTTGCAGAATCTTTCGATCTGAACCATTAGACTTTCAAGTAAAACAGTAAAGCATGCACGCAATGCAGGAGAATTTTGATTGCTCGCACATGTATGTTCTGATCGTTCGAGGTATAAAGTACGATTTCAGTTTAACTAAGCCCGAGTTGCTGAACTACCTACTAAATCAAATAGTATTTTAGATCAGATTTCCAATATCTAGAAACTTTTCTAATTGTTCTTTGTTCTTGCATACAGTGTTTCTGCTGAAGACCACTGACCTGCTTGGAAACAAACTTAGGACTAGACAAGACTGTCAAAATACACCAATGGTTGATGTGTTTCTAATAATATTTCAATTCGAGACGCGGTAGAGCACTCTGAAAGCTAATAAGGCCAAAAATCGGTACATTCTGATGCAAACGGCTGTTCTAACGAGTAACGAAATCTGCAAACTCCCGATTTCTTTGTTTTATCAATCAGATGATCGGTCTGATCAGATATCAATCAGATCAGAATCAGATGATATTCATATGAATATTTTGCAACAAACAAATTTGTATTGTTATCTTTTGAACTGTAACAATTCCTGATGGCATCATTTTCATTTTGAAACACTTTGTTGTGAAGTTTCAGAGAGATTGCATCCAAGGAATATCTGAAAACCCTATTTTAGCAAAGCCTCTAGTATGGTCACATACTTCAAAGGTAAAAAACACTTTTGATAGTCCGTGCATCCTATAGCAATGGTTTCAGAAAACCACTAGTTTCGTGAAATCTTTGGGCTCGATGCAAAGTCATTTGAAGCGAACCTCTAATTTTGCTGGATTCGAGTTACTTCACATCAGAGTTGTAAATGGGCCTCATTTTGAAGCCCGAACCCGGACCGAGCCCGACATATATTTTTGAAGCTCGATTTAGGCCCGAAAGTCAAATTTGCCGAGTGAGTCAGATACGCGCAACTGTGGGTGTCAAAAAACATAATGTGCGGATATAGCTGCAGGTACACTGTTTTATCACACCCAAAATAGCAACAATCTTGACCAAAACATTGGCTTAAACATACACAACCTTAGCTTGTTAGTCCACGATGATACTACGGAATGTATTGTTTCTTAAGAAAAAAGAAACTCATCACGAAACTATCCATGATGGCGCTATGATAGGCATAAAAAAACTGTCTAGTATAGCGCTATAGGCATGAAAAGCCGGTTGTTTGTAGGCCATCACTTCCTGTAGGTCATCACGTTTGTAGGCCATCACGTAAGTGATTGATCTTTTTGATGCAACGCCCATTCCGTGCTAATTTCCTCACCGCTGTTGGCTTCTCAAAAAGAGTGCGAGACTAATCCCAGCAGAGAACAAAAGAACGCAGCTGTGTTTGCAAATAGAATTACCTGAAGAAAAGTCATAATCACTTCACTCACACAAGTCATCGTGGTGAGCACAACAATCTATTTCACGAAAGAAAAAATCTTTACTTTAAATGTTGTAAAAAAAATTTGTATACAGGCTTGAAATCGGCTCGAAACATTTTGACAAACTTGAGCTCGATCCCGGCCCGACCCGAAAAGACCGGCCCAACTTGCAACTCTTCTTCACATACTTTGGATTCGATTTACTTCACAAAATGTTTATCATACAGTACGAAGACCAACATAAATATTCGAAAGTAATGCATTTCTTTAATTTAATGACTGCTGCATCATTTACCTACGGTGGTATGGTTTTCATGACCATTCAAAAAACAAACAACCAAGCAGCAGCTTAACCCTTGTAATTTTTCACTCTGAAGGTTAAAGCGAAACAGTTTTTGTATGACAGAAATCACAAAACTCAGGAATGTTTGCGAAAACAACACTAAACAAGTTCAGATTTTTCTTAAGAATGTTTGCGAAAACAACACTAAACAAGTTCAGATTTTTTTTTCGTACAATACAGCATCGCTGAAAAGATATTCGCATTTTTGTTTCTTTTATACATAAAACAGGCATACTAGGTTTTACTACCCTTGATGCTGTTTCCCAGCGAATATTACCATAAACACTTGACTTGTCACACAAAAAACAATTCAAAAAGCAATTGCAAATATCTCTCGGATTTTCTTGCAAGATTATACAAAAATTATCACAAATTAAGATCAGATTATTCATACTCCTAAGAAAAAACTTAATCGAATCAAATTCTGCAAACAAACAACGATTCTTAAATGATTGCTTGTCAAAACTTAAAAGCAAAAAGAAACCTGATGATTGGACACAGAGTCCATTTATGCATGCAACACCGCTTCCACAGTCGCTGCATGCTGTTCCAGATTTGTACGGAAGATCATCCGTCACACTGCCGTCAGGTTGCAAGGTCCTGCATCGAATATGATGGCACGTTTGATCAATTGCCACTTTAGACACTGACAGAGAGCAGTTCGAGAAGCGTTTCACTGATAATGTTCATTCGCAGAAACAACTGATCAATGTTCGTGTGGAGATGAACGAAATCACGCAAAAAGAACAAGCAAAATATGTCTGATAACATATTCGTTACACGAAAGCAACAGACAACTTATGCTGTGTTTGTCACAGTATTTGATCTGCACTGAAATTTGTCTACGATAGTTAACGTTACTTGGTGAATGGAAAGGTATAATCTAGTTAATATTGCACATTTGTGCAACACAGTCGAAATTGAAAGAAATATTTCATGCTTTCTACTCCAGCTATCTTCCGCGTTCTCGCTTATGCAATAGGTCTTGCAAAGATCTACAACCAACTTTAAGACAGTAACGCAGCAGCAAACAAGTTATTGTCAAATACACTGAAGACAAATCCGAGTTCAGCACGAGTGTAACATCATTTTATGTTGCTCTAAACCTGACTTGGACTAGCACAGTTATTTTACCTAAACTGTAGCTGGTAGATTTGTTGGTCAAAAACATCATAACTGACTCCGAGATCAATTCTTCGCTGGTTGACACTGCACTACACAAATGCATTTAGGCCAAGTATATCGCACCTTACCTGCCTAATCCAGCAGGGTAATAGTTGCATACGGTGAGATGCGCGGTACTGGATCCGATCAAATTTCTGGAATGGATTTAGGAAAAATATACGTGTTCGGAATGAGAGTAGGTTTGGTGAAAGACATGTCTATGCGAGTTTAATCCGCTGAAATAGGTGATTTCAGGCAAAACGAGAACTTCACGAAAATGTTACAGTGACAAGCTGATATACTTTGTTATGAGTTAAGGTTAAAGGCAGCTTTCGGAAGAGATAAACGAACCACAGTTTGACCCTAAAATTACTACGAAAAGTATATTGTAATTTGCTCTATCGTAAACAAAATTTGAACAATGTATCATGTAAAAATGAGATTGTATTGGGTGTCCTTACATATAAAACCTTTGTTCTGAACATTATCACAAAAAAGTATCGGAATTTCAGGATGTTATTATGATCACAAAAACTTTCTAAAACATCATAATGATAAACGCTCGTTTCCTCATAGAAAATGATTCCTTAACTTTGTAGGCCCTAGATTGACAATATTTAGATTCCGCCATCGCTCCATGCAGGTCAAATATTTCCAATGTTGATTCACTTCGCCAAAAATCAACGTGGCGATAATAAAATCATGACCTACTATAGCATATTTATCTACTGCCTTGTATCATCATTTTTTCATCTACAACTTTCGTTCACTGCTCGTTGTGCGTTTGTTCGCTCGACATGACGAGACGAATTTGAAATAGAGGATCCAGCCTGCCGCTCATCGTCGTCAAATAAATTAAAAATAAACATGTAAACGTCGGGAAAATTTTTTTGTTCCTCACCTGCAGTAGGAATAACCACATCCTATTTTCGTTGTCTCTGCCCAAACCACTTGCAGGTAATGACCGCACTGTCGCCCTGGCTGACACGTTCGAGTGTTATAAGTATAAAACCCTTCCTGGTCAAGATAAGTAAAACATTGACAGTTGGTCAGTGATCAGGGTTAGAAATGTGTCATTTTCATTGATCAACAACATTCATACAAAGTGTTTGAGGAAAAGTAGTTCAGAAACCAAACAACGCAAAACAAGGCATTCTTACCGAAGGAATATAAGGTAAAACAGTTTTTCAACAGGTATGAAAAACTCACCATCGCAAAAATGACGAATCATTTTTATTTATTTTTGGACGTTTCTATTGAAAAGTTTTTTTTGTAGTTTAGCAAGCAGAGGAAGTTGCTCTGAAAAATATATTAACATATTTCCATTTTCATCCATATGTAGGAACGTTGCATCATTCTATGCATCCTGTTGTGCTTTGTCGTCCAGTGTTTCACACATTATCCATTCAATCTTGCTGACAATTGCCATGGTGGTTTAGGAAACGTTCAAAATGGTTTCATTCAAAGATTTTATTTTTGTGGTGCAGTTGTTTATTCAACAACATTGCAATTTTTTTCTGCACACAATTGTCGTCGGTCTTGTGCAGCAGATCGCCCTTACAACAAAGAGTCAAAATGCGTGATACACATATACAAAGTTGGCCATCATACTTGTCTGTCTAGGACTCAGGAGTAGGTATACTCTGGTTGCTAGCGTTCCAGTCCGACCTAACGCACTCTTTAGCTATTTATTGGTGTATCTGTCCTAACTGCCATTGCGTTTCTTCGCGTTTCACCGATGTGCGTTCTCATTCAGAACAGTTGACGTTTGGAAAACGACGCACCACCTGCTTAACAATTTTGAGCCACAGGCTTCGTACGTTCTTTTGCTTGGCTTAATTCTTCTGCTACTCCAATTAGGTTCAACCACCAGCTGCCGCTTTCGCAGTTTCCTATGTTGTTGACCCAAGCCACGCGTGTGGTCGCAAATATTTAGCACCACTAATTCATGCGAACAGCTGATTTCCAAGATGAACTTTCCTATGAGTAAGCTGCGTTCTGAAAAACCTGTCTTTGGAAACCCTGTTTCTTCTGGCCTACCTACGCGACCCGTGAAGTGGCCTAGTAGCTCAAAAATGTTGCTGACCCCTCGTTTAGATTACAATTTTAGAAAGCAATCAAGAAGAAAACGTAAAAATTAAAAAAAATCAGTTGAAACGATGAATTGCGCCTAATACCAAAAACGACCACGAAAAGATTTTCAACACTTCTCATTCTAAATGCAATGCGTATCGACATAGTTTCCTGCATAAAACTGATGAGCATGCAACAGGTTTGCTTTGGCTATACTTCCTAAGTTCAATCCGCGCAAAGAATATCGCCACTTGACGAGGTTAGGTGACTAGAAAACACCTACGAAGCAAATTGTATTTGCGCTGGGCTTCAAAAGCTAGTGACATGTAGCAGCAGGGACAAGAATCACCGAAGTTAAGAAATTCTTATCTCGTACCGCAACCAGTTCCATGATTTTCTCCATGCATATCTTGGTTTTGATAAATATCTTAAAACACACAGGCAGACAATCGTCGCCAATGTAGCAAAGTTTTACCTCATCAAACCATGCTTGTGTAGCTGCGTTGGGAAGATGTGATGGAGTCAGTCCAGATCTGAAAAGGTTTTCTCCCACTAGTGAGTAAGACGCTGTGGAGTGGCTCGGGTTGTGGCTGAACTCGCAGTTGCTGCAATTGGAAAAGATCCTCGTTTTTGAGGTTATTACATCTATGATAGTATGTTGCACACCATCCTTGTCGACAAAGGCGAGCATGCTGCAGAAATTTTGTTTCTACCAACATTTGCTTTCATAAACTACAAAACTTCTGCGACTTTTTCCACCTGCAGCGAAAAACCAATGCCTTAGAAAACCAACCGTACAACGCTTCATGCATATGTCATTGTTTTTTAAAGCTGGGAACGCATCAATGATGACGACAGCTGATGTAACAAATACCGGTATGAAATGGGGACAAGCATGACGACGTAAATCTCAGTCGTACGTCACTGTCACATTTTATTTCACGCCTTGCTTTGATTTTGTATAGACTGCAGGACATGCGGACTGTACCTCAAAATAGGACAAGGCTGCAATGCTGCACTAACGCTTGCACACAATATCTCGATTGCAATTGAGGAAAATATGGTTGTTTTTATCCATTTACTTAGGACCACGCGATGGAAAATACTACACAAGGAAAAAGAAGAGATCCCGGAATGAACAGATTAGTCGCCTTACGCTGAGTAAGATGTTGCCAACTGCTCTAATTCATCGTCCCAGCTGAGTGCATGCATATTGCTTGCTGGTGGCATCACTGTTTTTCGCAATTCATTGTGTTTGCTTATGAAGGCTGCCTTTTCTTCAGCTGAGGGATTGTACGTCAGATAAACATCGCCAGGCGCTCTTTTACACCGCAAGCCAACAGAACTGTTATCTGTTGAATGCATTCAATAATTCACTTTCGTTGTAGCTATAGGTTAGTGCATTATATCTTTTGGATGAACACAAATACTTTTTAAGTTGTTCAACTTTAGCTACAATCACTCGGCAAAAAATTACAGTGAATAGTTATAAAATTTAGTGCCGGAGAATAACCAGTTTGGCACATGTTGCAAATGGTTTCAAATTTTAAGAGAAAAGATATTCATCTTCACACCTACAGAGACTCACAAATGTTAGCCCCTAATTTAAGTGTGGGCCTTACACCTCAATGTTGCTTTTGATTATAGAATTGTCAGGCTTGTCAATGGGACAAGCCCGAGATTTGCTTTGCATGAAATAGAGCTTAAATCCCCTTTGTTCAACTGCAGAGGAGCGTGCTAGCCTCTGTTTGCAAAGAGCATCGCGTATGAAACACAGGTTTAACAAAACTTATATGAAACTTCTGGCGTCGTTGCGCCATTGTTCAGGGGATCACTACACAGAGCAATGGCACAAAATCATGCCATCCACTATACTGCAATGTTCCATGTGGCATTTATAGCCTACTCATGCATGTTATTAAAATTTCTGACAGCAATCACATCATAAGATCTTTAGGACATGTTATGCCTGAGTGTACTTTAGCAGTTTTACAAAGGTATTAATTAGAAAACTGCTACAAGTTGGGCGCAAATCGTGGCTTCATGTGCTCCAGTCGATGAAGAAATAACACCTCTTCCTAAACCCGTTTCAAAGCCAAAAAGGATTGACTTCAACTGGGAGGACTCTTACCTCCTTTAAAGTTCTTTGAAGCGGATGAATGGTAGAAAATCATTGTGCTAACCAGAAATGCTCCTGAGAGGTTCATTTTTCAGCCGCATACATCTGCTTTCGAATAAAATTATCTTCTAAGCATAAACATTAATTCAAGTTGAAACACCTGCATTGCAAATAATAAGTCACAGCGAAAATTTCGTTGAAATTTTGCTATTCAGGTATGCATTTCTTCATTGTTAAGAAGCATTATCTGGCATTACAAACAGGATTTGATAAGCATCTTTCGCAACTCTGGCGCAATCCTTGTTTATTCTTTGATTAATTATAAGTATATAATGACATGGTTTGACTCGCAATACTTCATTCGCAACTGGGAATCCACCCGTTGCGAAAAATGAAGTAGAAAGATGCTAAATCCCTTAGCCTTAGTACTCTTTGGAATTCTACCCGTAAGCAAGTCATGATGGACTCTTTCTCTGGTCTTGTGAATATTCAGATGGAATTATGAGTTCTACCCAGCGAGCAACCAAAGTATTCATATAGTACAGGGGTGGTCAATAAGTTTAGCTAGGGGACCATTTTGCGAAGGCCGCCTTCAGCGGGGTGCTGCACTTTTTAATGGAAATAGAAGAAAGTATAGGTTAAAGTTAGCATCAGCACTAACATTTACTATAAGTTGGAGGAATTTTCAGATTTAAAGGTTTTGCCTAATTGCTTCCGCGGGCCACTGAAAACGCTGTGGAGGGCCACTGAAAACGCTGTGGAGGGCCACATTTGTGGCTCACCGCTGGTGTACTGTAGTATATAAAGTGGTAGAAAAAGCGCATGGCAGCTCTCACCTGTTTTTTTAGCCTACTTATGTTTTGTTCCTGAAGACTCAGTGAAGCGAGTGGTGTCCTCCAAAACGAAGAAAGCGACTGCAGGAGAACATCTGGTGCTTAGCTTGAGCAAATTACTGCAGTTAGTCACTATTTTTCCTTGGGTTTTTACCTAATCTCAGATGTATTCCCGGATTTTGTTGTTTTAACTGGTTCGCGAATAAACATCCCTTCTAATCTCCTTTGTAATGTAACAGATTAGACTTGAATTGTAAAACAAACAAAACAACAGGGTTCGTTTTTGCGAGCTTGAGCCACTAACGAAAAGGTTGCTATATATTTCTATCCTGTAAGTACGACCTAAGTCCGGCATAAACGAGCGCCCATAAACACATACATGTCAGGTCTTGCGAAAATTTAGCCTAAATTTAATTCTCGCAACTCGGTTAGTTTTCTATGCAAGTGCCAGTTCAGAAACATCAGGCTAACATTCTGATACAATTTCCAAAGGCTGAAGTTTGTGTACAACATGAACCACATACTGTAGTTATGGTTGTCACCTACTGGACTAGGCTAACTTCAGCGTTGTTTTTCGAAAGCAACGCAATATTTTGCTGATGAGGAAGCCTTGTTTTCTGCTACATAATTTCTAAGACTAGGTCCGGGGATACGAATTCACTTCACAACAAAGTAATCTACCTTAATTTAATCTTTCTAAGCTAACGAAGCTTGTTCGTAAACACATGATACAGTAGCTTCGCAATAGTACTCCAAAAGCAACATACTGTATCAGCATTCCTTAGGTGCTTCAGAGAAAACAATTCCTTTGTTTTGTAATACATCTCACTTGGCTTTCTACAGTGGTCCGCAGGTCAACGAAATGAAGCCTAGTAGAAGTATGCTGGAAATATACAACCAAGAATAAAATACATTTTGACAAAAAAATGACAGCCACATTTGTTTCGCATAGGGTGTTTTTGGTACAAAAGTATGTGATAAGATTTCTGTATGTTAAAATTACACCTTGGGCCTACTTAGAGATGGCATATCATGTTAAACCCAGTGCAGAAAAAATAGATTAATATATTTTTCTTTCATCTAAGGTGATCTTTCACATCCAATTCAAACTTTGAAAAACATATTTCGAGGCACAGAACTCATTCAATTAAAAAACGAATAACTTTTCCCTAGTAGGTCTATCTTTCAACAGGAAAAAATCGTTAACCTTCGTCAATAAACTCCCCATTATCATAATAGCAGACATAAAACGACCTTTCCTCGATCTAAAACAATCTCTTGTGCAACAGTGGTTGGATTGTGTTATGAAAACGACATTGGAAGTTTGAGTTAAGCTCTGCAGAGACGCTGATTCAGTATCCCCTTATTTGTTTGAACAACGTTTCACCCAACATGAAGGGAAGCAATATATGCTTAGGATCATGGCACTGTGATTGCTGCAGCACAATTTGAGCAGATGAGACCGCGCTATCCTTCAAAATCAGTGAAATAGCTGGTTTTAATGGAAACACGAACTTTTCATGCGTTTTGTCTTCAGCACAAGCAACATATGAAAATTGAAAAGCTGACGATTCTTGGGATATCAATGCCTGAGCATGATTGTTTCTTGCTTTCTGGAAGGGTATTTAAGATAACGAGGTATTTGCAAGCTAGGTTGAGATGAAAAAAAACTTCAGTGTTGTTCGCTTACTGTTTTTTGCTATCGTGAGTAAGCTTACTATTTAATTTGAAACACCGTGTCCTCATGGTGGAAAGCTTTCACTAGCGTCACCAGTGCGTTGTTGTTGATGCAGTTCCGGTAATGATCATTGCTAATGTTAGTAACGTAATTAATTAATGCACTCTGCGTTACGCGTGATTTTCATCAATGGCGTCAACAATGCATCTCCCATTATGCAGTTCGGTTTGTGATAATTTAAGCAATGAAACGCTTTCAACGGCATGAGGTACATTTTTATCACTAACGTTGAAGCATTATTCACGCAGTTGACGTTAGTCAATGTGATCAAAAATTAAAGCACTCTACCTCATTGGGAATATTTAGTTGCATTACGTAAACGTTATTTGTAATTTGTTTTGTGTGATTATTGTTCTTAATATAAACAAGCAAGAAAATGCATTGCTTTACTTTGAATACTTAAGTACAGCCTGTGCACAAGTGACAGAAACCATTCCATTTAATTCCATTAAATACCATCTATGCGTGCTGATTTCTGTCACTTGTGCACAGGCTGTACTTAAGTTGAAGATATGGGTAGACAAGAATCGCCGCAGTTAATAGAAAGGAAGGGACAG
>JGI24022J15233_10002330_pt1 | contig 17627 bp, 8 predicted proteins | sample Ectturendosymbi2_FD_15233 | JGI IMG/M metagenome (IMG submission 15233) | reverse complement strand
ATGGCCCCCCAGGCTACGCCTATGTTAAGAAATGTTTGTTCAGATGCAAATAAGGAAGTAGCAACAGGAGACACAGTAGATCAAACTCATGCAAACTGATTGCAGTGCACAGTTGCTGTCACTTCCACACAGCCAGATCATGCACAACCGCTGGAAAATTCTCTGCACGACTTTGTTTTCGTTCAACAACGATCTAGTGTCGAGCGTTCCGATTCAGCGGCTTCTTACGAACTGTCCAAATCTTTGTCGTGCGCACCAAAACTACAAGGAACGTTTTCAAATCTGAACTGTTAGATGAGATAAATTTATTTCCTAATTTAGCACAGCAGCAAAAACAAACACATTCCGACTCGCACGAACACTGTAATACGTCGAAGTCGTTTCAACAAAACACGCACTGATTGGCACCGAATGAACACTTGCGGGCGCGCGCGATCGTCACGAGTGAAGCTTTTTAGAATCGGTGAGCTTGACAAGGATTTAATCGGGTTTCGATAACAAAACGGCGCCTCAAGAACACTGCGCGGCTTGCATTTTTGAAATAACTACAGTTTTGCGGTATAGGGTAATCCGGGAATAGCAAACCGTTAGTTACGCCAGTTTGACAAAAACCGTCTAGAAGTTTCCACGTCAAAGTCTACTCTCGTCATTTTTGAACATCAAAAGGAAAGTGAAGGAATTTGTGAAAGAAACCTTCAGGCAAAATGCCAGTGGTTTGCTCACCACAAGGTTTCAAACAGTTGCTCGTTATAGATTAAGCTTCACCTGCTGAAGGTTTCCAAAACAACTTGTTTTTTCAAATCGTTTACCAAGATTGTTTTCAAACTGCGAATATCCTGAAAGAGAAACTTTTTATGTACGATATTAATTAATTTATTGACTGTGTTCGTACTCACAAAATTACAACAAAGCGTTGATTTGAAATTTAGAAACGAGGCGCGTTCAAATATATTTTTTAGTAATAAAGATTCTAGCGAAGTGCATTTCCCTGCAATATCTATTGCGTTAAATTTTCACCTCAGACATTAGTTTGTGTTCAATGAGCTTTTACGTCATTCACATCCGGTCACGTCACATCTGAAATCGACCGTTAAGCTTGAAGTTTCACTTGCTATTGCGCAAACGCATCTATTTGATACCTAAATACTGCATTTAACCTCTTGCAGAAAAGTTTAATTGAACAATAAGTAACCACAGTGACAAATTCGGACACAAAGCACAATATAGAAATCAGATTGAAAAATCACTTTTCGATTCCCTCAGTCAGAATAAAGTGTTGTAAAAATTTCAGCTGTCCCAGAAAATATCGGCGCAGACTGTCTTCAAAACCTCAAATGATTTAAGTATTCGGTTAAAAATACGATCTAATACGCAAACGTATACCAAATTTTACCATCAGAGCAGTTTGGTTACGGTGGGTCTCTTGTTTTGCAAAATCCCCCCCATGGCGTTAATCGAGGTGGTGACAAAAATGCTTCCAACCGAAGCATAACGAGAATCAATTATTAGATCAACACATTTATCGCAAGTTTGAAACCAAACTGAACGTTTCACACAAAATAACGATCCTGTTCTTTGACTTAAGCGCATCGATTTGGCAGCTTTTCGTGCTCTGCCTATCAGATGAAAATAGAAGTGTTAGATTCTGGCTCGTTTTTAGATCTGGCTTCAAACATCTGTTGCAGAATGAGGGACTTCTCGCTTTCCAGCTGACTGATTTTCTCCGCTTGGCGCATCACTTCCTGAAAAGCAGACGTCTGAAGTGGGGGACACGTTACGGTTTGCTTAACATTTACTTTTGACATGGTCACAAGGACGGTTAGGGCAGATTGTGTTGAATTTTCGAAATTATACAAGACCACTTCGCAAACTATGTCTTGTAGATGTGATAAGCGAAACGAATATTAAAATGTTTTCTGCCCTTTCATGCCCATCATCTTATATAAAGCTCTGCAGAGACATCGGCATGCCGGTATGTAAATCGGTCGATATAGCAGTGCTGACGATATACCACATCAAAATTCCAGCATTAAATGTCGGAAATATTTGCTCGTGAAAACCACTATGGTTCTTTACAGAAGATATTCATTGCAACGAGACAAGGCAGAAAAACTGTACTTCCTGAACTGTAGCTTAGAATGGTGGAATGTTGATCACTAAATCATCATTACGCAAAAACGCAAACATTTCCGCGTAAGCATTTTCCCATTTTTCTTAATCACTTTAACGTCTCTTTACTGTGGTTTGAGTAACGCAAAAATATCGGCAACGAAACATCCCGATATAGCCCCAAAAGTCTTATCGGTCGAGCTCTATAAAGGGCAAAACCTCGAGACACTTTGGGTCTTGGTGCATGATAGATTGGAGGAAAACTAATTCAGTTCATATGCCAGTTTTGCATTCCATTGTCACGTGAACTCTGAGAGAAAACCATTTTTTGTTTCTTTATCGATTTTATCCTTTCCAGGAAAGCTAGCAAACACTTTAGATTCCAAATGGGTGTTGCGCATCACTGAGCGTCATACCTTCATTAAAACGTGATTCTGTTCACGCAGCGACGCAAGAACCAAAGGATTGATTGGCGACGAGCTTTGGCAACCACCGTTGAGACCGTCCTGGCCAGCAACCTACAAAAATGATGAAACTTAAATGGAAATTGCTCGTTTCGATGTTTAAAATTTTACCGTGGTTGTTATCCACAGCGCAATAGAACAAAATGGGCTAAAAATTTCTAACAACCGAATCGTCAAGTATTGCGACGACACCACATAGAGCACCGGGGCGATTCTAGATTTCCATTGCTTGTGTTGCTGTTTCTTCGATGTCAAAACTCTTTGCAATCATCATCTAATTGTTGTCGTGACGAGGCCATCCCTTTCGATCATTTATTGTGCTCCGAAAGACAATATTTCAAGGCAATTCGGGGTTAAAGCTGAGCGGATTCCTTGCAGGTGTGTGCATTATGAGCCAACAGAACAAAGATAAAACACTCAGTGTTTCCCAACCATTTTAGGCTTCCGGCACCCTCAGAAGAGAAATGCATTTTGCGGCACCTAGTAGCGGTGGAGAACCCATAGCAATTTGCATTAAGGTTTGATGACATTTTGAAAATGTATTTTCAATGATATATTGAAAAACGTGTCAGCTCGCGGCACCCGTAAGTATCGTAAACGGCACCCTAGGGTGTCGCGGAACCCGGTTGGGAACCACTGCTGTAACTTATGCAAGATTAAGGCCATTCACGGTCTTAATCTTACTGATTAAAATATCAGTAAGTTTAAGACTATGAACCCAATCAGCTTTTAAGGAAAATTGGAAGCGATTGCGCCATGTTCTCAGCGTCAAGACCAGTGGTTGGAGTAAATTAAGTCCACGATTAAGGAAAAGCAATTGCGTTTAATTAGACCTGTATGAGTGATTGATTTTCCAGAAGGTCAACTTGGTCGACTTTGGGCACTGATATTTTAACACATAGGTATGCTATTCCACTCAAGGTGACCTAAAGCGAAAAACTAATCAATGGAAAGGAAAACACAAATAGCCATAACGCATTCTTTTGAAATAGCTTTACCTCGCGCTGAGTGTCAGCCACGTCTTTAAAGAGCTTGGTCATTTCGGAAATTTTTGCCAACAGACAATCGATCCTGATCTGAACAGCGGTGTTTTCTTGAGACAAGTTATCGTATCCCCCAAACAAGTCCGCTTTGCTGCACCCCGATGCAGACAGTTGCCGTTGCCTTTCCCGGGTGTTGTTCAGCTGCACCTGGAACCATTTGCGGCCTCTGTCGAGCGTACCCAAGCCTTGAACAATGAGATCTTTTTCTTGCTCCAGAAGTTTCATAGACTTCAACTGTAAGAAGCATAGTCAGTATTGCCTGCTTCGCGCAAGTAGAAAGCTGCTCCAGTGAAGACGGACAACCGTGGTTGTTGCAAAACGTAACAAGTTTTGGTAGTGAAATGTTATCCACCTTGGAGGGGTATCACACGTTATTTTTTCGAATTCAAGCAGGCTCAATTTTTCGCATTTGACAGTAAAGAAAGAATCTCATGCAAGTTTGATTCTTGTCTAAACCACTGAAATAGTTTTGAAAGCTAAGTTGCACATTTTTCGATGTAACAGTTCGGGCGTGGTTGTTTTGTGATTAAGTAAAGTGTATAGGAGCTTTAACATTTTCTGGGCCCGGCAGAAAATCATGGCTCTTCCTAACGCAGCGAAGTTCGCCAATGCTCACCAGTTTCGCTGATGAAATCCTCAAGCAAAAAGGTGCCAAAATGTATTTTCCAGAAGACTGGGAGTTGACTGAGCCCTTGAAGGTGCATTTTTTGGTAAGTGAAAACACGCTACATTATAAAGGATCAGCTGTTTAGATACTTTCTACGTATGTTGGTTTGCAAAACCAAAAATCTGCGGAAAGTTGACCGATACTCTGCAACGTGCTAACACAACTAACGTGGAATTCTATACTGCAACCTGTTTGTGCTCGTGTTCTAAACCGAAAACCTTTATGATCAAGGCAACCCAAGTCAAGAAAATTACTAAAGAGTTTATATAGATAAAATATAAAATGCCAACACTGGTAAACGTTACATGGAGGCTGTAGGGTAGGCAAATTAACAGCAAAAGTAAAATCTAACAGTGCACAAAGAACGATGTCAACATGCGTTTGATGCTTAGTTTTATGCAGACATTATAAAGGCAAAGTGAAAGGCATCACGAAGGTCAGTTGCGTCTTTGACATCTAATTCTAAACTACATTTGTGAAAACATTGAGTAAAAGTTATCATTTTAATGACCACAACGTTTGCCATTTTACGAAGTATCAGCGCAAAGAAGAAAGTTCTACCGCAATCGTTTCGTACTCCCTCCGAAAGGCCACAAATGATCTGCGGCGCCCATTTCGACTTGCTCTGCGCCCGGGGCCACACGCTTACTTATATGTTTAATTATGCATTGCTGGCAGGTGAACGGCAGCACCGAGCAAGACGCTGAAAATGCTGCAAGAGCCGTTTGTCGAGTCGTCGGGGTGACCCGATCGGCGAATTGAATCCGGTGTACCGACTTCAAAAAGACATGCTCTTTCCACTGCATAATCACTCAATCCGCTAGTTCTAGTTCAAACACTGTGAAATTATATTGTAAAATTAAAGCTACCATGTTAAATGCATAAAACTAGACTTTTTCCGTAAATACTTGGAACGAAATTTTCCGAACAAGGAATTGCAAACATGGCAGACAACTGCAAGGTCTTCCTGCAAAGACGGTTTTAATTTGTTTGTAGAGTATATCTACACCGCATGGCGAAGCAAGCGGCTTGTACATTTTTGTTTGTCATGGTAATGCCCCGACAGTTTTAGATTTTTAGTCACCTGAGCCACCTCATCTTGGTCACACCCTGATGTTAACTAAAGTGTCGGAATTTTTAAGGGACGGTGCAAGTGTTGAGTGACAACGCCTCTGACATAACAACTCGGTAGAAAACAGTTTTGCCACCAGACTGCAGGCAAGCCGATCGATCTCGCTTCAGTTGCAGCAAGGCTATCCGGCAGTCCGCTCTGTTCATGCTGCTTGTTGGTGCATTCCAAAATGTAAATGTGGTAACCAGCTTTTAAGGTTTTACTCCAGCAAAAGCGTAAAAAATGACTTTACCATAATCGAAATCTTAAAAGCAAATTAAGTTGTCTTAGTACTGGTTCTTCAGACAACAATAATACCAGGCGTACCACTGGACACTTCCCGCAAGAGAGGTGTTAGCGCATCCCTTGTGGCCGTACGCAGTAGTGTTTGAAATTGAAAAACTAAGTGCATGGTTGGCAATATCTATTTTTTCAAATGCGCTGTTAACGCAAAGCAACTTACCAGTGTGTAGTCTACGCCATTTGCTACAGTATGTCTTCGCGATTCCCTTCGTTTGGATGTGGCGGTTCGCCGCCTGCCCGTTGTGGCGTAAGCAGGAACAGAATACTGGTGGTGACCATCGATATCTGAAACACGCAACAAAACACTATATCAGGAATTAAAGGCTAGATTAGACTCAGCTGGCAGCATTTCAAAGGCAGGGAAATGTTGCATTGACACATTAACTGCGGAAAAACTATCGCCTTCTGCTTTGAATTGGTTATTTCATCTCATTTTAAGGTTTCAGTTGATCCAATTTGACGTTGAGATTTATACGGAATGAAAGCTTCCTAGCGTCTTTATTTTCATACAATAAGATGAACACATCTTTTCGTACTTTAGTGGGAAGTCTTGGTCTGCTAACATCCTTTGCTAAATAAGGAAGTTAAATGGTTAATTAACCCATGATAACAGGCTTTAACATTTTACACAACTGCCGTTGAACTATTGGGAAACCTTTTCTTAGCAACTGCTCACAAAATATCAAGGATGTTTGCTTGAAACGTCGGAGATTTGAGTTCTGTTATTTCATATTCGCTCGGATGGCAACAGGTTTCTTTAACATTCTGCATGCCAGGCGATAAAGCCCTACATTATATGAGTAGGTATATCTTTATCACAGTTTTCCATTAGAAAAAAAGAAATGGTGTGATCACTACGCTCAGGTAAAATATGTTGGAAGCTTTACTATCTTATTTTGGTTTCCGTTTTCATCAGATATTTCAACAACACGGACGCTTACATTGAAGGATAAAATGGGAACTAAGTTCAGAAGGGGTCGCTTGTTACATTCTGACACTAATCGCGCTGTTGTCTCGTTGATTGCTGGTGCTCGAAATCGAAACGACCGCTTTCTTTTGAAACCAGCAGCAAACAATACCAACGACGAATCGTGCAACGGCCGTTCGCTAAGGAGATATGAACGTAAACAATAACGTGAATTGATTGGTACAGAGAAGCTCTTAACACTGATTAACCCCGATACAGAGCAAGGATACCAACAAGCTTGTCCCGTACGCGCCAAGCACAGATATTTGAACTGGCTGCGAGATTTTTGAAAGGTTTTTAGAGGTACTCATGGCATTAATGTATCTATGGAAAAACTCGTACTGAAAACCATTTTGATAACAGTACGGTCCACTTCATTGGCTTTAGTAGCTTGTGCTACAGCGGGCTGGGGTGTAGATCAAAGACAGTTTACTCTTTCCCATTAGAGCAGGTTATACAACTAGTTCTCTTTTGTAAATGGTCCATTGTTCTAAAATTAATGAAACGGAACCGAACTGCGGAAAAACTTGGCCCAACATTTTTTTTTCGAACCGCAGTTCTACATTACGTCACACTGATCACATTCCAACACTTCAGCTACATCATACAGTGCCAGTTGTTGATCTGTTGCTGCCAATTGCCGCAGATAAGCGACAAAACTCTTAAGATAAGGATCATGCAACTGATGGCCAAACACAACAACAAAACCTTTTCTCGGTTAGACCAGTTAGAAGGAAAGTATGCGAAACAGCCGAAAAGCAGATCGCGGACCTGTCTACTCTAGACATACGGAGCATCAGCTGAGGAAGCGAAGAACATGTTTCCTAAACCTTCCTTCAGGAGAATGGCAACCTGCGTATAGCAGGGCTTTGCCTTTAGCAGCGTTGTTGGTCATAACAAGATTTTTTGCTTATCTACCAGACTATTAACAAACTTCTTCAGCACTCGCTCACCCGGTAATCTGCACCGAAGAACGGTCCTATTGGGTGAAAGCAGCGAGGCGTGACAGCATGCTGACTCACGAGGCAAAACAGAAAAATTTTTGGTTTGGCGAGTTTGACTTGTACGTATCGCGTCATAAAGTTGTCCCTCGCAGATATTTTGCTTGTGACGCAATAAACAAGAAAACCTAAAATACGATAAAACTTTTAAGCTTTGTTTGAAAAAGATTAAAAATGGGGCGGAAGGGATCTAAGCAGTCAACAGTTACCGATTGGGTGACAATGATATGCAATGAAATAAAGCAGATGAAAAGTGGAAAAAGTTGCCAATGACAAGGAGGAAAATGTGAACCTGATTGTAATATCAGCACTAAAAGGGCCAAAGCTAGAAATCGGAGCCGAGCACTAATGACGTAAACAAAATTATCTGTTTCGCAAACAAACCTTCAAAGTACCTCAATCGTGAACAAACGCATCAAGCATGCCATGATCAAATGAAACAGCCGTTGGTCTTGCTCTTGAAACAACCAGCGCACCGCAAACCCCACTCGGTTCTGGCCCCATGGCCGCACTAATAAGGGGTTAACTTTGTGAAGTTATCGGTTTGAATAAATCCAGCGATGCAAAACAAACCCACCTAGACAGCAAACATTCCTCGGCTGTGAGCCACCCGTCCTGTCGGTTTCTTTGCCGGTTGTTGATCATTTGAAAAAGGTGATGGTCAAAGAACGGATCAGGTGTCTTAGATTTAGGTGATTTTTGCGACAAAAGGGCAGTTTTTCGATCTCTCTGCTAAAACGCTGTATGTTAAAAAAATTTTTTCACGATTGAACTTTTTGTGCAGGCCGGCATATTTTTCGGTTTTTCCGTGAAAAAACGCAAAACTTTTCTAGGGCATTATTTGTTGGATCTTTCCTTGCGACGAGCACCCTACTAAGACTTTATTTTACCAACACGCGTGTCAAGCTTCATACAAATGTACTGCTGGCAGCATTAAAATGTAACCTGCACATGCATTATCACGTAAAAATCGGTTCATTCGAGTTGGCACCGGTTTAACATTTGTTGCTGGTTTGAGTGCTTAACTGTACAACCTCGGTCCAGTTATTGAGTAAAGTCTCTGTTCATGAAACACTTGCGCTCTTTTTATGACCAAACAAAATTTAGAAGAGCAACTCACGGCAAGAAGATACGTTTACTGCAAAAAATGCTCTTCGTTGCACTCTGCACTTCGTCTTCCTGACGATGGTTTGCAGTCCGTCAGCGGTTTACCGTTCGTTTCTTTAATTCTGTATATTTTATCGTCGTACCCGTTCCCGGGCCGTATCAGGTCATTTTGCTCAATGGTTTTGATGTGTTTGGCAAATATTTACGTCACTACGTCGCGTGGCTCTTTGTCCTTGACATCCTGTGACACTAGAACGCGTCACAGCTGGTCACGCTACTGACAAAGCCCAGACAAAAGCAATCAGGCGGAACCGACGCGGCAAGCAGGTGACAGATTTATAAATTTGTTTGAGATGATCAGCGCCGCATTGAAAATTCCAAGTGCGACGCTCGTTACGAAAGTCCCGGACGTCATTTCCTTTCCGCGACACGTCACTGCACCCGTCCGTGGGTGAGGTTCAAAGCGATAAAATTTCACTTCACGATTCTCCACATGGAACAGTTTGAAATGTTCACGCAGATCTCAACCAAAAACACGAAACATCAAGATGCCCTTTACGTGTGAGGCAATCTGACATAATTTCCCGGTAAGCGTAGAAATGACGCAGAACAACAAACAAAAAATTGGTTCCTTTCCAGGACCCTTCGCCAATCAACGAGGACCGTTTCTTTTGTGGACGGAGACCCGTGATTGGTCATTCATTCTTAAATGGAATCGAATTCAAGGCTTGAGTAAAAAGGAGAGCAAGCTACACTCCACGCATAGGTGTAGGAGCAGGCATGTGTTTGGGGGTGCGAAAGATTTTGTCCCCAAACTTGCCCGAAAAGTTTTCGGGAAACTCTATGTGTGAGTATTTCCTTCCACACAAATCAGTTTTGGGATGACCTCCAAAAAAAGTCTTCTTCCCACGTTGGGTGTCAATTTACCAAAATCAAACAACGTTGGGCGCCATTTTTAGCCGTATCTTCAGGTAGTTTGCCCAGAATTTCAGGTATTTTGCCCGGATTTTCGACAAATCAAAACTTTTGGAGGTGCGCTTGCACCCCCGCCTCCTACACCAGTGACTCTACGAATCGCTTTTTCGTGTTTACGAAGTCTGAAACCAGCTTTTCATAAACAACTGGTATTCAAAACTTGTATTTCAGTAAATCACGAAATATTCATTGCCATCAGGAGGGCCTCTTTCGAAATTCCTGAAACGAGCGAAGTTAATCTTCACAGAAGTCAGTAAGACCGCAAGCCTTGTGGACGACGTAAAAGCGCTGAAAGCACTTGAAAAAATGGTTTGTGTGTTTACAGCTCGTGTAGCAGAACGTTTGGATGAACTTTATTGAGAAAGTTCACAAGATAATATTTGAGTTACGTGATTGGCCAATTCGGCACCACACACTTCAAACGCAATTGCATGCAGTCGATGACGACATCAAGCTCATATAGCTTAAGGGCAGGGCAAGGTTTCGCTGAATGTCACTGAAGTGGTCTAATTGCTGATTTGCAACCGTCTCAAGAAGAGCTGAGAATATACTCTTGCAACAAAAAATTAGTCTTTCTATTTAAGCGCCAGTTTGTAACAATTTTATAAGGGATGAAGACGAATGTATCCACAAACATTTCATGTAATTGAGATGAACTTCGGTCCCTGACAGAGCAAAGCAAAGATGGCGCGAGTCACCAAAACAGATTTACTTTCGTCCGGCTTTTTTTTCAATACAAGCATAGTAGCAATTTCGTTTGTACATTGCTAAGGAGAACATGGGATGCCTCAAGCTTCTAACTGAGTAACACTAACAAATCGTTACTCCAACTCCAAGTTACTTAAGATCACAATCACTACCAATGCTTTTAAGCATTTTCCGTAATGCTTTTTTTGCATAGAAGTAGACTTTTTCAAGGAAACAAAGGAAACTGCTCTCAGTGAAAATGTAACGGATGTGATATTGTGTTAAATCAGTAACCTAATACCAGGTTTTTTAAAGGTGTTTTAGGGACGCGATTCGGGTCCCTACATGTCCATACCAGGTAACTAACATTTTCCTTTAAAAAAAAACTGATAAAACAATGTTTTTTGAGGAAAGATGATTTTTTTTTTTTAGACCAGTGGTTCTTAGCCTTTTCTGCACCACGCCCCCTTTAAGTGCTGTAATTGTCCTTCGTTTCAAGCCCCCCTGACAATAAACAAACAGTACAGTGCAAACAAATGTATCTATTGGTTAATTTATTGATCAAACTTTCCATGTTTCAGAGCGCATAAGGACTCGTGACCTCCTTCGGAGGCGCGCCCACCAGGTTAACAACCACTGTTTTCGACCAAGTAAGGAAAGCTCGCAGCACTGACTTTCCACTTTACGTTTCACGAAAGCGAGAGATGCAGTGCACTTACTTTGAAAAGCCGGAGGATTTAACAAGCCAGATAGTCGAACAAACGTTTCGTTTTTATCAAAAAATGCTAATTTTGAATTTAGTTTTAGCCCTTTATGGCAGGCCTGCACAAAATACGACCGGCGAGAGCTTTTTCAGTTGCAGAAAATGTTGGGAAAGCCCGACTTCGGATATCGTCCTTGCAGAATTTCTTCCACACTACAACGAAATAGGTTCTTGCGGCCCGCGGCGAAATTACGTTGAACAATCTGGCCTTCGAGCTTTCTGAGTTGTGCAGGCCTGCTTTAAGGACATGAGATGACAAAAGGTGTACCACCAGTCTAGCAGTGGTGTGAATGGTCGGAACACGTTGCGTACCCCAAGTCTGTGAAACTACCCTTGCAGGGCTGGAATGTAAACGACTCATGGATCACCGATACAACCAGACTCGGACTTGCTACGTTTGTGGTTCACTTTTGCACCTTTCGAAAACCCGTGAGCGCGACAGCGTGACGAGCGCGCCAGGCGAACGCAGAACCACAAGTCGTGAACAGTTTGCATGTGCAACAGCCTGGCCTGTGCGGCCGCATATTAAAACAGAGAACAGAGGGAGTACAGACTGGTGCATAGGTTTGCTGTTTGAGAAAGATCTGCGATGTTATAAGAGCAATTGATGGACTGAACCATTGAAAATAAAAAATCAGGGCAATAAACAAGTTCTTTGAAACGTGAGACGGAATGGCAACACAATTTTAAAATTACTATTTAAATTTCCCGAAATCGAAACTTTATCTGCAGGCGAAGACTAAGGCGACTACATTTTGTGTTGTCTACTACATTTTGCAACTGGCCGACTTGCAACCTGTCTGGTCACCAAACGCAAGATGCGAAACTATCCATTTACACTCAAGCAAAAAGTCACCGTACAACCTTGGGTTGGTCTTGTTTACATCAACCAGGCATTACCCAGGCCCGTAGCCACGGGGGCAATGCCCATCACCAATTTTTTGTACCCCTCAAATTTTTTTGTGCTCAGAAAAATTTGTTTTAATAACATAATAAAAACAAAAATCTTGCCCCCCTACATATGGCTTTTGTTCCCGAAATCTTAAGACCTGGCTGCAGGCCTGGTATTAACCAGCAAAGAGTGTCTAGCGGTGGCGCAGTGGAGGACAAACCGTAGCGGCAACTTTCATGTGAGAAGGAATCGTGTCAATCATTCCGTTTTTATCTGGAGCTACAGCTGCGACGTGGAATGCAAGTGGTGAAGGTCGCGTTTGCAACAGAGCCTGGAGCAGTTGCAGCGACTGAATAGAAGTGTTAGAACGTTGGGGGAAAGAAACACTGCTCGGCTTCCAATAAAATGCGTTAACAAGGTGGGAAAAACACGATTAGATCAGAAGAGCTGCAAAACGAAGTGGCGAACGCGAAAAATGGCACATCCTTATTTTCCGGGTTGTTTCGTTTTGAAGTCTCATTTCTGCGCTGGTGAAAAAGCGAAGCCAGGTCTTATCATACAATCCACGTTCTTTTTGAAAGAGTAACAGTAGACGAAGTTTCACTACAATCAACCCATCCGTCATTCATCTCGTTTTGATAAGTATTTAATAAACGCTCATGTTACTAAAGATAAAACTTATTTCGCACCAGCTCCGTTCCTTTTTTAACTTCATAGAAAGGTCGTTTTTAATTATGTAGCCTAAATTTCGAACAACCATCACCTGCAAATCGCTCAAAATTAGCCCGACCAGAAGGGGGAGGCTGCACAAGACGTCGCGGTGATTTTTCGTCAACTTCAGCGCTGTTGCTGTTTGTTGACGAAGACCAGTCATGAACCGCCCCTTTTCCGGTATAGGCGTCAGTCGTTTCATTGCTGACGTTCGGGCATCCATTGCTGGGCGCATTGGGGTCCGGCTTGTTAGGGGATGATTTACCGCTGCAATACTTACTCTCGTTGTTTTCAGGACAACATGGCCCATTTGGACATTTGTGAGTCGGTTGCTTTCTTTCGCAGGGAGATCTATGAGAAGGTGACAGGTCAGTTATTAAAGTGAGAACAAATGTTGCGTCTGGAAAAATGCAAGATGAACTGCATAAACAAAAGTCTCCACACAGAAGTTATAATATTTTCAACAACTTTTACAGTTCCTTAAACGCGTATTGCAGTAGATGCTAAAATCCCTGAAGGTCAAGGAATAGACAATCGCAGGGGAGTGGGAAAAGTCTTGCAGGCAATTCCACACAAAGCCGAACGTTTTGTTGTTTTATAAAGAACACGCGCATACATGCTGTTTGTTGACGACGACCAATCACGAGCTTTCCCTTTTTGGTAAAAGCGTCAGTCGTTTCGATGCTGCCTTTTCGAGCATCCATTGTCGGTCTTATTTTCTGGCATGACAGGCACAAGCGCGTTGTAGCTTGCTTTCGACATAACTCCGCAAAGAAATCTATTGCTAGAAATACTTGCGTTTCAGCGCTTCTGCGATGTGAATCAGGAGGATCTTGATCACGAAGTGAGCTGTGGCTACTGCGGTCAGGCTCACAACTTGCAACTTCGTCTTTGTTGAAAAAATCATCCAGTATGGAGGCTTTGCTCGACTTCGCACGCCTCCTGAGACTGCTGTAACCGTTGAGAATGTGTGGAGACGTCTTAGAACGCTGCAAGGTTCCTGTAATGCCAACTAGTTTACCACACAGTCCGATTGGCTTGCTCAGCGACGAACCGTTGTCAGCGCGAATGAACAATGTGTTGGCGGTCAGAACGTCCAAGTCATTCGATTCACCGGCAATTTTGCCCTCTTGTGTCCTCCACCCGTTTGAGCTCGACACATTGGTTCGATTTGCTTTAAACTGCGCAGTTTCAGGGGACACAAGTGAAGTGGATTTATCTCCACAGGAATCCGACTTAGATTGTTGTGCTGCGTTTTCTGTTACTGGCGTTTTCAGCAAGTCCTCGTTTTCCTTGTCCGACGAAGTTTCCGGGTTGATCTTCTGAGCTGCAAACTTTGTGGCGAAACCCATTTTCGTCGTCTTCTCGCCCGCGTCGTTTGTCGCAAAACCTTGAGCCTTGTTATCGCGTTTCGGGCTCGGAAGCACCTTCAAAACAACGCCAAAACGGCATGTCATGCAGGCTGCTTTCCAGCGGCAGCTGAACAGGTGTGATTGTAGCTTAACTACTGAAAACAGCTGCTGCGACATACACAGGGGCGTACCAAGGTTAGATGGCGCCCGCCCGGGGTAAGAAACAAGTTCGACGCCCCCATGTTCGAACCTAAGGTCTTTTGGGAGTAACTTTACTGTACTGAAGAAAGTACTCGCGACATTGTTGGGACTTTTCGGCGCCCAGGGCATCATGCTGTCCTTGCCCCTCCTCGCTACGCCCCTGAACATGCAATGGACCTTAGAGCTACAAAATCAAAATCACGCGCCTCAAGACGTGACACTGTAAAATTTCAACGCTGTATTGCTTTCCTGGTCTTCAAAAATCGCTGCTTTCTATTAGTGTCTCCATTCAGGAAGCGTTCGAAAATTATTGGTCAAGTTTCTTGCTGGCAAAAGACCACAAAACTCAGAACTATGGAAAGCATGTTAAGAAGGCCAGTTTATTCCGGGAGCAATTTTTTCTGAACTGCAAGCTCCTGCTCAATTAAAAAAGCATGGAATTACCCACAAACATAGGCGTGGCCAGGGGAGGCCAAAGGGGCCATGTCCCCTCAAATGTTTAGAAAATATAGTCATTTTGTGCTTTGAGAGGCGTTTTTCTATACAAAATAGTGTTATTCGCCTGAAATCAAACACTTTGGCTCCCCAAATTTTTGGGCTGGCTACGCCACTGCCCCCAACCTGAAAATAAAAAATTGTAGATGATGGGTTGACTTTATCTTCCCAGCAACCAATATTTTGAAGTTTTCTGCATCAGCTAATGATGGAATTTTATGAAATAGAAGACTTGACCATGCTTTACAAAGTTTTGAAAACCGACATTTTTCGAAGTAGCTAACAACGTTCGGTTTTAGTAGCACCACTGGTCAGGAAAATATTTCTTTACACGCTTCTCGCAGCTGCAAAACAGTTACAACATAAAGTTAACGAAAGTACGCAATCATATGGTCTATAATCATGTCCTATCCTTTGTGACTAATACGTTAAACCATGGTTGAAACGAATTAACAAAATAGTGAATGTACCCTTCAAAATCTTGCAGCAAGTTGTTTCACTGTCGCCGAACTATTGCGTAATAGGCTACGTTTCGAATCATTAACTTGATAAAGTAATGCTTTAATACAAACCGAAACTGCTTGCTAGACAAAAAGTACTTGTGTAAACCAACAGACGATTTTGCATGCACACCTTGGCAGTAGTTATAGGTCCGCTGTTGGATCTGCGGTGCCCAGGTTTAAAGGGTCTGTAGCTTTCTCGGGGAAACAGTGAATGATGGCTGCTGGCAACTGGTTTGGAGTGGTCGCAATATCCATTCCAATGGCAATTGTTGATGTCATTAGGATTGGTCGTGTTAGAAGCTTTGAAGCCATTGGGCAAATCTGCTGAGAATGTAATGCCGGTGTAACTGCACTGAGTGAATACTCAGCTCCCAATAGCAAAATTGCAATGCTTCCAATAGCAAAATTTTTTTGGAAAGTTATACAAAATCTGAGGGATTTCTATGCTGATGTACAAACAGCAGCATAAGAATGCTGAACAAATTATGGGAAAGCAAATGCAACTCGTGCTTCATAAAGTTTCAAGATTTTGATACGCATCATAGGCTCGTTTGTAAATAAAGCAATTAATGGTTAGGTACGTCTATTAAAAAAACACCGAAAAATGCCCGATGCAATTCCAGGTCCTTGCAGCAACATCTACAAATAAAGGAAAATGGGATGCTTTCCATTCTTTAATCCAGTGGTTCCCAAACTTGTTCGAGCCGTTACCGAAATCAAGGTAGCGATTATGGCTTACCGTAGTTACCCCCAATATTTCGTGGCGATCGCTCATAATATAGAACAACATTGTGATTTTGGTTCCGCATTACCCCCTGAATAATCGCATATTACCCCTGGGGGGTAATTAACCCCCAGGTTTGGAACCACTGTTTTAATCGATTACTTTCCAACTAAGAAACGGTTTGAAGGGTACAAGCACATTACGGGCAGGAAAGCACCCTTGTATGGATAACGTAAAAAGGTATTACGCTGTAATTTATGGCTATCCGTCCTATTATGCAACACTTACGTTCATGTGGTACATATTGGATATGGCAAAGCAAACAGCAAGCGAGTACCCAGAGTTATGAATGCAACAGAAGAACAATCTAAATTGGACAGTGCAGCGCAAGTAATCACTGCGAACTTTCGGAAGCATTTTGGTCGTCGAGAACCTGCAAGCACTTACTTTCAGCACCATTGTTTGCACCACGCTCATTGGCAAAACCGCTGGAGTTCGCAATTGCAGTTTTAGGGCGATTGTGGACATTGCGCTGCTGGTGGCGGTAAGACGGAAGAACGTTGGCCACGTTTGGGTCTGGCAGGAAAGATTTGTCGTTGTTTCGCTTGTTACCTGGTTCCTTCAGGTTTCCTTTTTCTTTGTCGTATCTTGCCCGGACCAAAGCTTTTCTCAGTCCTTTCACGAACGTTTCAAAGGACAGCAAACCGTCGACAGGTGCGACAGCCCGCAAGCAATCCAACACTCCAGGCAAGTTGGGCACAGCGTCGTCTCGCCATCTGCGTTCGATCTCGAGCAGCGGCACGAGACCAAGACCGCCGTCGTCCAGGATATCGAACAAAGTTCTCATTGAATCGACGAACTGCCGGGGAAGTCCCGATGTGGACGAAAATTTCCGACCTTCGTCAGTGGAAACAGGCAGGACATTTCCAGCCGGTTGCATGTAGTCCATGGTCTGCGAACCTGCACCAGTTAGTAGCTCGGTCCCTTATGATTAAAAGAACCTAGAAAGGATCGACAGCAGCTTGAAACACTTCGTAAATTATAATGTGCTTATAAAGCGCTTACCCGCACTGCTCGACAGAGAACTTGGACAACGACAAACAGGTGATTACGCTGAAGCTAGCTATCAGCATTCGTCACATGTATATTACTGCTAACTTATCTATTAGCAGTTTAGCGAAGTCTATGCGATTTTCACAATGACAAGAGTTACTTGCGTTGCGCAACTTGCTTAAATACGTACCCACTGCAGGCTTACGAGACGGGAATCCGGGTAACGGTAGGCCTCTTAGCGCTGCAAGTTTTGTGTATAGTATGACAGACAAGAGCAGCGTTCGTGAATTTTGAAAGAGAGGAAGTATGGTTCTTGGGCAAAATGAAAAATCAGGGCAAGCAGGGTATTAACAGTTGTGAATGGAAAAATTACAATGCTGTAGAGATCCGCTTCGCACGAAAAACAATTAGTCAGGACCAGGGTCCCGACATGGGGAAGTGACGCCCCGGGGCGAATCGAAAAGTGCCGCCCCCCACCACCACCAGGTGGGGGTAGAGA
>JGI24022J15233_10002329_pt1 | contig 17627 bp, 11 predicted proteins | sample Ectturendosymbi2_FD_15233 | JGI IMG/M metagenome (IMG submission 15233) | reverse complement strand
TTGTATTCCATATTAATATTATAATAATGTAATGGGAATCCCATGGGATGGGACAGGCATAAATTGCTATGGGATGGGAATGGGACAGATAAAGATGTCCCATGGACAACCCTGAATGTTTGTCAACACACATGGTCTACGTTTGTTTATAAGAATCACATCTGTTTTTTCTTATCTGTGTTAAAAAAACAAACACACTGCACCTATATACGTAGTATGTGTGGCGGCATAAACACTTTAAAGCACAACGCGAGGACCACGTTGCAACTCGCTTACCACAGCTGTAAAAATCTCACACACACAAGCAAAACATGTCTAGTGAAACGCACTCAAATGGTTGTAACTGTTAGGTTCATGATTCGCGTTTTTCTTACTTTTTTAGACTGGTAAGAATCGAATGCAACTGTCGCGTGAAAAGATGTGAAGCTTAAAAACCAAAACCGTCGCCAGAAAGTCTTCAATACGGGGTTTAAATTTGCGCAATGGGACTTGACATTTTGATACTTTGGTAAAATCTTTACTGATTTATAGTGTTTCATATTTAAATTTGGAAGAGCTGAGCTCACCAATGCCCACCGTGGCGATTGGACTGGTTTAAATTTCGTTTATGCTGTCATTATTGAAATACGCATAAAGAAATAAAAAGCTACAATCATCGAATCAAGTAAGACTGAACATAACACAGCAAACAGTTATAAAGGTTTTGTCCTGCCTTCTTCATAACAAAATTATCTAAGAATTTATTACAATTTGTTTGCCTAAGCTTGTCACTTTTAATGTACCGAATGCTTGGTGTGGACAACCTCTCCTGGAACATTTCGACCCTTTAGTTCATTTTCAATTCCTCTGAATCTTGAAAAGAACCTTTCGCCTGAGCCATTAGTGACCATCAAGTTAAGAAATAAGGCTTCGCATGGTTGCACCAACTAAGAACCACTAATCTAAGGCATCAGACCCAAACACGTTTTTGTCATTTTTTTGCTGTTTCCCTGTCTCGGGGAAGAGTTCTGCGGTTGCCAATTGCCAAAGTGGCTTTTGCTTGCTATTCAAGCTCATCAAGATCTTCTCTGATTTGCTTAGCAAGGCAGCAATGCAAACTTGCGCAAGTTCTCAATAGCAATCTGATTTTTGAATGACTTTAATGAAGAAAATTTAAATGGAAAAAATCACATCCAACAGCACCAATCGAGCTTTGCGCGATACAAACGCTGACAAAACTACTGTATTGCTCAGTCACCTAAGAAACAACTATGCCTAGAAAAACCTAAGAAACGTTTATTGTAGGATACTGCTGTTAGCCCTACATATAGCTCTTATCTGCAGTACTACCTTGTTTTGATCAGGTGTAGTGACGTAACTGGAGGTTTGAGCCAGGGGGAAACTTAACTGAAGGGAACCCACTGGCTACCCAGAAAATAGTTGACAAACAATAGCAAATCCGGTATTGAACGTCTATACAAAAACCCGAAAACACCGGAAAACATTCCGAAAAACCAAAAAAATCAACAATCTACTGAAACCACAAGAATAGTACATACCAAAGTTATGCAGGGGTCCGGTTTTTACATTTAGCTTGACAGGGGGGCGGTTCGCATCCCTGTCACCTGTCAGTTATGCCATTGGTCAGGTGCATTTCAAACATGAACAGCCACACGTTCTTTTAATAGAGTCACACGTAACAATCGGTACGATTAAGCTAACGCAGCCAGAATGCTTTGATATCGACATAATAGCTGGCATGGGGCTTGACCAACGGTCATATTGAGATTCATGGAAACTCGTTGGAAGGCTCTGGCGTTATCACAACGAAAATTGAATAAAATTAAATTTCGTGGATAATAATTAAGTCATTAATATTTGACAAAGTTTAATCTAAATCAGCGCTCTTCAACCGATGTGCACGGTGCACCCTGGGGTGCACCAAAATATCCGTGGGGTGCACCACTAAGAAAGGGTCACAAAGGTTCATCACAAACTTGTCACACCAAACAGATAATTTTTACAAAAACTTTCTGTTAGCAAAAATGAACCGTTAACCAACCAGTGATTTTCAGGATTTAACCGAGAGTTTGCACAATCCAAAGTGTGGTGCATAAGCATCACACCATATCAAGCTACTTGTATTTAGATGATTATTTGTGATTCACAGGCAACAGGCAATGAGCCATTATCAATTGAATTATGTAGCTGAGTTACTGAATTAGGGGACTTGCTTATTTAGACCCGGGTACTTACAGGCATGGGCGCAATTATATGGGGGACAGGGGGGAAGTGTCGGTAAATAGGGTGCATGAGTTAAGTGTTTAAGTAAATAGGGTGCATGAGTTCGTCAAAATATCTTTAAGGGTGCACCGTAACAAAAAAGGTTGAAGAGCACTGATCTAAATGATCATATACCGGCAATCGACTCCATGCCTATCACAGTTTGTTGGAGTCCCCCTTGGATCTTGAGGCCCTAGGCTTAAGCCTATATAGCCTATATTTAAATCCGGCCCTGATTTTGTTGAATAATTTTCATGACTAGACATGATAACCAAAACGTACCATAAACGATATATTTTTTTCAAGATGGTGTTAAAAAGCTTCCGTGACTCTTCAACGGCATTACGATGAAAAAGACTTATATTATAAGACCACCTGTTACGCGAACTGTCCCCAAATTTTGTTCTTGATAAATCGTTCTGAAAGTCAATATCCTTTTCGTCGAACTCTCACTTAGAAAAATCGTTTGAGACGAATTGCTTTTACGCGGGTTGTGTGGTTATGATCTCATATACTCGTACTTTCTAGTGCTCAAAATCTTGCTTGTTGTATTGTCGTTCGTGTTTTATAAAATACCTCAAACACACCACGGAAATTAAACCACTGAAGCTAAGTTGCTATTCTGAAAATTATGTTAATGCCTTGCATGAGCAAGTAAAGCATATATCAATGAAACCGTTTTTTCATTTAAGCAATTGTTTTATTTCTTTTGAAACATTCTCTATTTTTTATGTAAGCATAATAGCCTTTCTATACAACCAACTCAATTTGCAGGTTTAGTGCATGTCAACAAATTTCAAACTTTCTCATTTGACGAGTTTTGCCTCTGGGACAAAGCACGTCTTGATGTCAGAAACATTGTTGAATCTGCCACAGAATCAGGTAAAAAGGTGATATTTTCCTTTCGTTTCATTGCAGAAAGAGATCGTGTTTAATCAAATTGATTCTTTCTCTATTTAGCTGCGTATTTTCTGCGTTAGAACGGTATTGAAATTGCATGCCGAATTTTTGCTTCTGTTCACTAAGACTAAGTTACATTTGAAGCAACCTCTTCCCTTCGCCGTTTGCAGTTTTTCAAACGCTATCTAGCAACAGTGACGTATNCTTCTTCATGTATAATAAAATCATTCTATTCTTGCAAGAATATTGAACAATATTGATGCTGCAGTACTTAGGTTATGACAATGCTGATACTTTTGTTCATAAAAGATTAGCGTAAATCACACTGAATGTTCAGTGGCTATACAAAAGGTTAATGCATCACCAGTTCCAATAGCCTGCTCTTATTACTTTAAACCAATGAAAACTTACTAGGTTCAATACGGGCATTGCTCTTTGCAGACGTTTTCTACTTCAGCCACGAAATTCGTCAAAATCCTCATTGCTTTTTTTAGTTGAGCGATTGAATTGTCTGAAATCAACGTTGCAACTTAAACTAACGGAAAAAGTCAGAGACTGGAAAAGATTCACTGATGCCATGGACTTCGGAGTAACGTTTGTTGAACAAGCTACGTCTGAAGAGCGTTCTGTGAAACAACGCAGCAAGATGCTTGCTTTCTTCTTCCAAAAATATGAGGCGAGTAGCAGGTGGTTTAATCATTTTTTTAAACAAGCAGCAACCGTTCTGTTATTCTGTTAATTGCAATTGACAGCAACTGAGTGTGACTTTGCAGTTCTACAAAAAACTTTTCAACACCGAAAACAACAACGCAAAAGCCACTAGTTAGACGAAATCACATTAGAGGCCTCAAAAATAACTGTTTTTATCGACAGATTTAAATTTAAAAAAAAAACGAAGATTCTGTAATTGAATTGAGGATCAAAAAAGTGCTTTCGGAAACATCTAACATGATTTCGTGTAACTTATGGGATTTTGCGTCTTTTGTTTCTAACACCACTTTGCAAGACTTCCAAAATTTGCTCTGTTTCAAACCTTTGCAATAACTTTGTTAAAAACCAACAGTAATTCCCTCTTTTGGATTACTTTGTCCCAAGCAGGGTTGATACAAATTATAATTTTTTCAAAAAAATAAAAAAATTGTTTTTTTTTATTTAAATCAGATTTTTATTATTTTTATGCTTTTTTTGATTTAATGTGTAAATGGTGACCACCTAACACTTGTACTTTTTAATCTTAAAGAGTTTGTTTAAAATAACTTTATTGTGATTTGTTTCTAGTAGGCTACAGCAACTAGAATTCAGCTGAACTTTCATTCCAACTTAGGCTACTTTGCACTTATGCATCACGCTTTAAGCAAATCACTTCATAACACCAATGTATAAACAGAAATGTTCATTGGAATGATAATACTCAAACCATTAGTTCATCAACTTAATTAACACTTATGGCATGTTGAGAAGCTTTACGAAAATACAAGTTTGCCAGCCTTTTTGGTGCGAAGTCTATTGTTAAAATTGATTATTGTAACGCAGCTTTCACTAGTCAGCTTCTGCAAAAGTATAACTTACATGCATAAAATAGTAAAAACCATGAATATATGTATTATTGTGAATCTGAATCAAAAATATGTTCTAAAACTACTATTTCTACAGTCAACAGCCTACATATTTGCTGAAATTTAGATGTATGTAACTTTTACTTTATGCCAGGCCCATAGCCATGGTGGCATTCCGGGGCAGTGACCCTAATTTTTTCTGTTTCCTCCAAATTTTGTTGTGCCCAGAAAAGTTTTTTTTAAACATATACCGTAATAAAAACAAAAATATTGTCCCCTAACAGTATATTTTGCCCTCAAAACCTGGCTACAAGCCTTTCCAAACTTGTGGCAATCTGACAGTTCCGACCGAGTCTGCAAATGTTAGTGATTTCAGTCCACATATCATTTTTGCAGTTAGTTGACAATGAATCTGTGACCTCACAGTTGCTATGATTGATAAAAGTTTAATTGCTTTTATAACTTGTGTTGTCATAAGAAGTCTCTTCCTTTTTTAATAATAAGTGGAACCGATTGGAATACCAATTAAATGTGTCATACAAATCACAAAAAGCTTCAAAATTGCATGTGATTTTTTACTTGATTTTTTTTATTTTATCACTGATTTAGATGAAATGATTTAAATCAATCAACCCTGATTAGAAATAGCTGAACTTCCATTCAAACTTTTTCACGCTTATGCAACATCCCTTAATGGAAATAAGTTCATAACACCAGTACCGATGTATGAACTATGAAATGAAATATTTATTGAAATGCCGAAACTGAAACTGCCATTATTGAAATAAGTAATTTCATTGACACTCACGGCATAAATGCATAAAATGTTAAACACCTATAATAATAATATACCTGTTTCATGAATCAAAAATATGTTCTGTAACTATGTTTACAGTCAACAGCCTTCATATTTAATGGAATTTAAATGCAACTTTCACTTCATGCCAGTCTACACTTTCAAACATGAGGCATTCTAACAGCTATGACTTCTGAAATCTGCAAGGGTTAATGATTTCAGTCCACATGTCATTTTTGCAATTAAATGACATAGAATCTGTGACCTCACAGTTGCTGTGATTGATAAAACTTCAAGTGGTTTTAACTTGTGTCGTCATAAGAAGTACTCTCTGCCTTCTACGCTAATCCTGTATAAGCTACGTGAAAATCTATTCGAGTGCTAATTAAATGTGTCATAGACATCACAGTAAAGCTCTAAAATGTGATCATTTTTTAAATTTTTATTGCTTGATTTAAATCACTGATTTAAATCAATCAACCCTGGTCCCAGGAATCCCGTCCACTTTTAAATTCCCGATATTCAGAGGCCACGACACCGGAAATCAATCAGTAAAATTTACATAATTTTTCTTCCTTTTCAAATATTAAAACAAGTTTTTTGTCACTGTAAGAAGCAGTAAAATGGAGGTTTTGAAGACTCAAATCACTGTGGATAATAATCAGTGACTTTCATAAAGAAAAATGCTGAAACCAGATTTGAGTTGAAAACAGAACTCACTTGCGCTTAATCGTTTCGGCATTCTGTTTATAAATGTAGAACATGGATTCTCTTTCAGGTTTATTAGACAAGGCGATTCTTACGCTATGAGTAAACATCGTCGAGAAAGTGAGAAAAAAAGAGAAAAAGGCATACAAATTTTGCAGATCCTATTTCCTAGTACCGATTTTTCAAAGAGATATGAGTCCGCCACTCAACTGAAAAAGTTTGCCTAGTTCATCCAACAGGCCAAACAACCAGTAAGGCACACGGAGACATGACAAAATATATTGAGGATGACTTGAGTGTCTTAATTCGAGTAGAAATCTGGCTGAAAAAGTTTGAAATTTCTAACAAAGAATCTAGCTCTGTAGAGCTTTTGTAAAGCTGAGTTTTCGCAGCATTTTTGATACACACAAAGTTGGCAAACCTATATATCAAGCAATAAAAATGTGCAAAATACAAGATAGTGATAAATGTTAAAACTGGTGTTTTAATGTTTCCCAGCCAACCAAAATCTTCCACAAGACAAACCAAGATGGAAAAATCCGACACTGCAAGTTCTAGCCTATGATGATAGTCTATCAAATACAAAAAGCATTTTTATAGGTAAATGAAAAATTTTGGTGGGTGGCGAGAGAGTTTAAAGATCTTGCTCCCTGTTGCTTATCCACCATCCGACGCAAAAGATGTATATTTTCAGTTGCCTATACCCTTACATCATTGAACAGCAAAAAAAATTTTTAAAGGATTAAGTCAGATTATTACTGTGAACCACGCAGAGCTTTGTTGCCATTCTTGTGATTAGCGTAAATTTGTACAGGAATGACAAACTTTGCTTTCCAAAGTTTTTTTGGAGCCAGCTGGTTTAAACTACGCTTACGGATAATTTTTGTTACAATAGACCAACTAACCAATAAACAAACAAATCCGGCACTTGAATTAAACCATTAGCTACACGGTATATATTCATGAGCGTCGGAAGGATTTTTTCCAAGGGGGGCCAGTAGGAGATTTTCCCAAAATTTTTTCCAGGGAGGGCCAAAAGTGGTGAAATTTGGTTTTTACCCCTCGAAATTGAAAAAGCAACCTTTTTTGCTAATAATTTCACAATCCAGGGGGGGCAAGCCCCCCCTTCCGACGCCCATGTCTATATTTATGTTTTTTGTCATTTCTTGCAGGAGTACTGCACATCTGGGCCATGCCGGAAGTCGTTTCATCGGGAAATCGTCAAAGCTCTCTTATACGCTGAAGAGTACGTTGCTGCTGTCGATCTCGTGGTGGATTCTTGTCTCTTCACTGTTTCGTTGGTATTACTTAATAAGTGGACAACACTGACAGAAAATCTTGAAGAAACCATGGACAATGAAGAAATCCTTAACAAAAGTTTAGATGCCAAACAGGTATTTGAATTTTTCATAAATCAAATAAAAAAATTTTGAAAGGAAATCTGGTAAAGATCAGAAGGCGTTCAGTACCATGACTTGCTCCATGAATTGAACTGCTGTGAAGTACTGACTTCTTAACCCGTTTCATTTGTTGCGTCGTATCCTGCTACCTATATACTATTTGGAGGTCTCAACCTTTTACAACTATTAAATTGTTATTGCTCAGTATAACAAAGTTGTTATTGGAATAGCATAAAACAATTTTGCATTGCAAAATAGTCTCATTCTACAAAGCGTGAAGAGATGAAGTTCCTGGGTAATGAGGCACAGTAGGCCCTTTATGTAGAGCATACGTAGATGAACGATGGCGCAGAAACTATAACTCACTGATTTGTAGAAAGCTGTACTGCTTAGTGCTTCTAAACATTAGACAAGCAGATATACTCATTTCTTACTCAGGTTATGAACTCTTTTCTGGTTCTCCGCACTATAAGAAATTCAAAGCGACTTTATCATTAAAGAATTTTATATATTCCATTGAACGTGACATAACGTTGTGTTATCATCCAGAAGAATCATTGCTTGCAGAAAATGGCCAATTTCCTAGGAAACCAGCTCTTTAAGAAAACCACATAATCGCAGGACAGATCTCTCACGTAGCTCTTTTCACTTGATTACGTTTGTCTTTTGTCCAGTAGAGTTTTAAATTTTTTGAGAGATACTTTCTACAGAAAATGACTTTGAGCAAACGGGCGGAGCAAGCAACAGCCCATTTTCAAAGTAAAAGAACGAGAAAACAATCCTATGGCAAGTGGTAGAGGTCTTTGAAATCGAAGTTTCAGATTACTGATCACCTGAGAGACCAGTTTCCAGCAGTTTTAGTGGTTTAAGTTTTATGTGTTTGTTGGACGCGTGATCGGTAAAAATTCACCAAGTGGCTGTTTCGACCCAGACATGAAATTTTGTGTCGATCTTTTTATACGTTAGAGGGTTGGTATGAATCGAGTTGGACATATTAATTCTAACCTGCTTGCGGACTTGACTATTTCAATTTCTTTCAGTCATCAACACCAGAAAAAAATATCGCAGGTTTTTATCGGGATTATCAAACTCTAATACCACTGTTGGCCCCTTTTGCGCAAGAAAAAACGCCGGTTTTACAGCACAATAAACTTTCGCGAATTCTGGCTCCAAAACAAACGAATATCGTCTTAAAATATTTCAGTATTCTCATCAATGTGGTTTGTATCTACGCAGCAAATGATAGTTTTGTTCAAAAGCGTGTTAGATTAGCAAGCACAATGAATTTGACCTGCAAGTGGAATGAACACAAGGAGACTAGAACAGTTGCAAGTAGCTGACCTCCAATTTGACACCTTTGGGAAAAGTTTTCTCATCACAACAAATTTTTCTATCAATAGGAATGGCATATGCTGACAAAGACGACTTTGAAGCAAATTTCTACGGTATTAAGCTTGTTTTGTGGAAAGACGTGGTCTCTAGCTTGGTTTCAAAATTTAAAACCCTGAGTGTCGGCTGTGGTTTCACTTCCGTGCCATTTAGATTTGGTCAGGACTCCAATTAATCAAACCCAATTGCTATCAACCTTCGCTTTGTATATTTTTGCATGTATGAATATTGGTTTCAGCAGATTTGGAAAGATTTGTCTTTTTTATCTGACATCCTAGCTTCTACTACCTAGCCTTTGTTTTCGGTGTAATTTCTGCAATCGCTAGGTCTGTCGCTAGCTGTATTGCGATAACGTACTGGGCGAGCGTCATCATTTTTTAGGAACCATGGAAATCAGCTCTCCGGTTTTTACAACAATGGAGAGGAAGTATGCTGGACGACAAACATTTCCTACAGCATCTTTATGAGGTTCTGGGAAGGTTCGAGGACTTTCCCCGAAAAACTCTGAATTGCATAACTGGTGCATTAACTTTGTTGACCTCTATACAGTCATTGTGCTGTTTTGACACGAGGTTGTAAATTTGTGCACATTTTATCCATTCCTTTCTCGAATTGTGTGTATAGATAGTCTTTGTTCGGTCAAAACTACTGTGCAATTGTGAAAAACACATTTAACCAAACTGTGCAAATACCAGCCATGAACGTGTGGCAAAAACTTACAATCTGCGAAATTTGTTACATTGGTAAATTTCGGTGTTGAATTTTGTATCATTTCAGATAAGCAAGGTGTTTCTGATAATGTCTGAAAAAGTAAGTAGGAATAATGTGAAGCAGTAAAGCATTCAATTTAGATCCACTATGGAGGGACAATATTGTTGTAACACCACGAATGGTTATCAACTAAACCACTAATCAACGGTAATCGATTACATCCAAATGCTTGAAATATCACCACCAACGTAGCCTATGTGAGCTTCGTCACTACTGTGCACTCAATAATTGTCATTTTGCGTTTTAGTGCCAGTGTATGTTATTTTGTTATAGTATGGAAGATCATGTTTTGTTTGTTAAACCTATTTTGATATTTCTAAGTTAACTAAAATCCAAGTTTTATTTAAGCATCGTTTGTGATGTTTTCGAGATGCAGAGAACAAAGTTTTGGCAAGTTCAGTACCGTCCTGCATATGCGGTTTACTTTATGAAAGAACAAGGGCAACTGCCAAGAGTGCAGCAACTATCGGGGTGTCTCTCTGCTGAACTCGGCTGGGAAAATTCTGGCCAGAGTCAGAGCCGTTCCAGTGGGGCGATTCGGGCGTCGCCCCCCTAAAACCTACGAAAACAACTTTATTCACCATAATTTTGTACAATTCGGAAAACAACAATCGCAATATTAGGCCAATGTGCCGTCCATTGTTTTGTCACATCAGTGTTGTGAAGTATAGGTCTACTTCATCTCTCTTACAGTACTGAACCCGTAATGCGACTCGACTGCAAAATATTATTGAAAACGCCCCCCTTGAACTTACTGACTGGATCCGCCCCTGGTCAGAGTGTTACTTCCTAGAATTCAGCTGATTGCTAACTAGACACTGCATGAAAGTGAATGTGAGTGTCGTTCCTCCCGATCCACCATCAATATGATTTTCACAAAGACGTTTGACTTTGTGAATCGAAACGGCCTCTCTTCCATTCTACAGCGGTTTTGTAGTCCAGGAACGCTGCTGTCTCTTCTTACAGCGCTTCATCACGAGCTGCGGTCGTGTGCTCGATACAAAGGCCAGAACTCAACGAAAATCAAATTCGCCACGGTGCTGATTAGTGATGGGTACTTGCCTCACGCTGTTCTGTGCTTATTTCTCTGCCATATCGAGGTATACTTTGCCTCAACTCAACCATCCGATGTAGCTATACACTCTAGAAGTGACGACAATCTTTTCAATCTGGCTCATCTTCGACCAAAAACCCAAATCCATCGCGTTCTCATTCGCGAGCTGGTCCATGCTGCTGATGCTGCATTTGCTACTCACTCTGAGGCGAAGCTTCAGGTCGTCAATTCCTTGGCAGTATCGCGCTTTCCTTTTCATACACGCATTAACGCCGAGAACAAGGTTGCACAGGCTGAAAATTTCATTTTTCAGGTCTTCGATATGACCCGAACGGGATTTAAACTCTGCTTTGTACATTCAGTCAGTGGTGCGTATTACTATACCAGCGCTTCCCAACCAGTGACCACAAAAATCATTCAGAAGGGCCACCATGTTTCAATTTTTCAAGCAGATTTTCTATTCACAGTAGGCCCGGCAAAAAGTTGTCAGTAACACTGGGTCGAAATCTAAAAGAGGTTGGGAAGCACTGCACTATACCATTTCACTATGTAAAAAATATAACAACGCTATTTCTTTTATTACCTTACAGTAAAAATAGAAAACACCACAAAACAAACCGAACATCAAAATTAAGTTGCATTTCACTGGGCCACACCCCTACTTTTCATCGTATTCACAAACTCATTCAATAGCTGCTTTTCACCTTCGAATGAGAGTAATGGGCATATACTTCAGTTATGTAAAATGTTAAGTGGTGGCTTACAAAGCCTAATCTGCAGAGCAGTTTTCACTTCTTCCTCCATCATTATATTATCGTAATATTTGCCTCTCGGTGTAGTTTTTTTCACCTATTCAGATTCCGTGTTGATAACGCCAGGGTCTTCCAACGAGTTTCCATGAATCCCAATATGACCGTTGGTCCAGCCGCATGCCGACTGTTGTGTCGATATAGGCTACTCAATGCACGTAACACGTTGGCTGCGTCCTGTGTTTGCTGAATCGTACCGTTGTTACGTGTGAATCAGGCGAAAAAACTTGTGACTGTTTGTGTTTGAAATGCACCTGATCATAGCTTCAAAGTTACACTGCAGGGAAGAGCTATGTGTACTACATCATACACGTTGTGTACGGCTAGCAGCATTATCCTACAATAAAAACATAGTTGCTTCTGAGCAATACTGCAGTTTTGTTAGAGCTTCTATTACGTNAAGCTCCTTTGATATTTTTAACTGCGATTTTTCCATTTAAATTTTCTTTAAAATCAGATTGCTGTTGAGTACTTGCGCAAGCTTGTNCTTCTCCCATGCTAAGCAAATCAGAGANGATCTTAATGAGCTTGAATAGCAAGCAAAAGTCACTTTGCCAATTGGCAACCACAGAACTCTTACCCCAGGGAAACAAAGAAAAGGGTAACACCAAGAAAATGACAAAAGCGCGATTGGATCTGATGTCTTAGAGTAGTGGTTCTGAGTTTATCCAACTCTGCAGACCCATTTTTCTTAGCTTGATGGTTACTACACCAACTGCTCAGGAGGAAGGTCTTTTCAAGATTCAAAAGAATTAAAACTGAATTAAACGGTCGCAATGTTCCAATAGAATGTTGCCCACACTGGGCATTCGGTGCATTAAAAGTGACAAACTGAGGCAAACAACTTTTATTGAATTCCTAGATGATTGTGTTATGAAGAAAACCAGGACGAAAACCTTTTTTAATTGTTTACTCTGCTCCGTTCAGTCTTACTTGACTCGGTGATTGTAGAATTTTGTACGTTTTTCAATAATGACAGCATGAGGGAAGTTTAAAACACTCCCGTCGCCACCGGGAGCGTTAGTGGGCTCACTCAGCCCCACCAAATTGAAATATGAAACACTGAAATCAGTGGAGATTTCATCAAATGTTAAGAATGTCAAGTCCCGTTGCGCACATGTAAAGCCCCCTATAGTGAAGACTTTCACGCAACGGTTCTGGTTTAAATCTCACATGCTTTCGCGCGACCGTCTCGTCGTGATTTGCTTTCGCTTCTTAGCAGACTGAAAAAGTAACAAACGCACATATGCGCAAGGTGTTTGTTTGTTTTGAGCACAGATAAGAAAAATCAGATGTGCAACTTATAAAACCGCAGGCCATGTGTTGTGTCAAATATTTAACCACGACCTTTCCGGTTGGTTTGCCTGAAAAAACTGATGATCCTGCTCCCGTCAGCCAAGTGCAATTTCAACAATTCCGTGTCATTGAACGCTTTTGCGTCGAAGGCAGCAACAAACGCAGTGATCGTGGGGCACTCTAGTAATGATTTAGAATTTTTATTGACCGTAGTTTTAGAGCAGTGGTTCTCAAAATGGGCGGAATCGCCCTTTTGGGGGCGATTTTGAGAGNCAAAGAGACGAAAAAAACAAAGGGGCAATAGAGGGGGTGAAAATGCTCACTACTCACTAATCGATCACTGACTTATCTTCAGTAGCCTAAAGCAATTTATCCATTAAATTTTGCTTTGGATCGTCTGTGTGCCCAANTACAGTGTGGATTTTTTCACAAGAATTCTGAATGTAATATTAGCGCCGTAATACAGTGGCTTAGTTCAGCTATTTAATTGCATGGTTCAGCTATTTAGGCTAATAATTTCTTTAAACAACATTCTTTAAAGTTACTACCTTCCCTTGCTTTATCAGGTTTGGGGGCGAAAACAACGTGTCGGGAGTGAAAAAGGGGGTTGGAATTAAAAAGTTTGAGAAACACTGTTTTAGAGAGTTCACATCGTCATTTTCGGCTAAATTCAAACTGAATAGCGCTTTCTATTTTTCCTCGTAACAGTGGGAGAGGGGGCCTCACAACTGGATTAGCCGGGCCTCGCAACAGCTAAATCCGGCCCTGGGTCAGGGATTCCCAAACTTGGTACATGTACCCCTAATAGCACATTTGGACTTGAGAGAATATTCTTAACTAAGTCATTTTGTGAGCGTAATGAATTTAAACTGAATGTGGAAAATTTTCACATATTCTCACTAGTGGACGCATAGTGTCATAGGCGTACGGGAAGGCATTTTACTGGGGGAGCGGAAAAAATTTGCCCTGAAAATAAAAATTTGCCCTGAAAGTAACATTTTTAGTTTAATCTGAATGGGGCCTGAAACCTCTTGTAAATCTGTTCTATACAATTGAATTCGTTTTTACGGCTTCGTCTGTAGCGTCAATTCGCCTATAACGTTACATTTTGTTCGGTCCCAATGGCATCTTTTACATGCATTTCAATTCGCTTATAACGTCATTTCGGCAATAACGTTCTTTACGCAATCCCCTAGAGGTGAAACCTAGACCCGTAACTACTCCCCTGACGGCCTGTCACTGATTTTTTATCATTCAGATTTTTGAACAACTTGCTTGCTCCAAAAAACAGAGTTGCCCTGAAACTTTTCACTGTGTTAGAATATTTTTTTATCTTTCAGGACTTTTGANNAACNTGNGNTTGCCCTGAAAATTTTCACTGCATTGAAATATTTTTCATCTTTCAGGATTTTTGAGGAACTTGAGCTTGCCCTGAAAACAGAGTTTGTCATGACTTTTTTCACTGCATTTAATATACTTTTTACAGTTAGGATGTTTGAGCAACTTTTCCTTGCCCTGAAAAACAGAGTGTGCTCTGAATTCACTGCATTGAATATGAATTTTTTAATATTCAGAATTTTGAACAACTTGCGCTTGCCCTGAAAATTTTCACTGCATTGAAATATTTTTTATCTTTCAGGATTTTTGAGGAACTTGAGCTTGCCCTGAAAACAGAGTTTTCCCTGAAATTTTTCACTGTATTTAATATAGTTTTTACATTCAGGATTTTTGAGCAACTTGTGCTTGCCCTGAAAAACAGAGTGTGCCCTGAATTCACTGTATTGAATATATATTTCTTATCATTCAGAATTTTGTACAGCCTGCGCTTGCCCTGAAAAACAAAATTTGCCCTGAAATTTTTCAATGTATTGACATATTTTTTATCATTCAGGATTTTTGAGGAACTTGAGCTTGCCCTGAAAACAGAGTTTTCCCTGAAATTTGCAACCTGGGGGGCGACAGCCCCCACGCCTTGCACGCCACTGGCTGGGTTCCTCAAAAAACCGCAGAATTAACCATCCCTTCGGAACACTCGAGTGTATACTGAGTAAAAACTGTACAAATGAAATTAGTAAAGACTAAACTGACAAATTACTCGTCAACCCTTTTGGTCTACGTGATATTCGTTCGTGCAGCAGTTTTCTCATGTACATTTTTTAAATTAATTGCAATGTGAATTGTTCGCATTATGCTTTTAGTTTCAGATAGCGGGCAGCGATTCGGTAGGCCTAGTTGTGGCAAAAAGAAAGGTATGGAATAATAATATAAAGGCAATGTCAGCAGGACTTCCAGTAGCAATGATTTACGGCCAAAAATCTATTAAAATTTTTTCGAAAATGTAATTTCTATTGTCCGAAGCGCCCACAGAGCTTTAGACGAAAGGTGACATAAAAATTTGTTTGGGTAAGTTATTATGCAGTTATCTCATTATCTTTCCATTTAAAATGGGCTAAATTTCCGCTTGCAGGTAAAAGGTCAAAAATGCATTTGCTTGTGAACTTTTCGTTAAATTCTATACTGCCGATTTTGTTAAGTTGTTTAATATGCAGTCGATTTTGTTATGTTCAGGGGAGAAGTGGTTTCCGCATCTTGTCCTTGATCTTCAATTTCGTCGTTGGCTTCTAGTATAAAGGTAGCTTCCTTAAGACAATCCAATAGATTTGGGGCATCGTCTTCTTCGTACCTGGAAGTGCGTGGAACCAGGGAACCTGTATAAATTGGGCGATGCACATTTGACGCAGAGTTTGTCTTTATAGTAACTTTGGTTCAAACCCCCTACGGATGCCGCAAGTCTAGTAGGCAAAATCGAAAAAAAAATTTTCGTTTTGGAATTGATCTTTTCAGGGGGAACGTCACAAGTAAGGGTGTTTTTGCGTTTTTTTGGCCATCTCTGCCTGGCCCTGGGCGCCGTCTCGATGGGCCATTTTTTGGAGTCAAAGTTCAGTTGAAAACTAGGTCAAAATCCGCGTCTATAGAGACTTTGATTGGCTTTCTAGCATATCGGGAGCGAAAATTATGGCTCATCAACCAAAAATTGACCAAAATTTTGCTCCCTCAAAAGTCACTCTTGGGGGCATTTCACCGCAGGCAATAATTCGCCGTCAGATTGAGCTAGAGAGCTGTTCAAATCCTCTAAAGAATCGTGAAGGTATGTAGTTTGCAATAAAAAAAAACGTTTCAGTTTGCAATGTCTGTTTTTTTTTAATGCTTATATAATGACAGGATGTTTCAGCATTTTTGCCCGACCTCCCTTTAAAACCCGCAGGAGCCATTTAAATGACATAAACTTTTTTTAGTTTAGCTGTTTTTTGGTTACTATTCGGGACTTTGAAGGGTCCGAACGGGTTTTTAGCGTTCCTGGTTTCAAGATTAGGGCCAAAAAAACCTTAAAATTAACTTGGGAAATCCCCCAAAAGTATTGAGAAAAGCCCCTTACCAATATGCTGTTTTTTGGCCTAACTTTTGAACCAGAAACGCTAGAAACTCAATCAAGGGCTCTAAAAACGCGTATTGTGGCCTAGAGTTAAAAAATACTGCGAGCCAAAATATTGACGCGTGGGATCGGATGATGACGTCATATAATTAACCAAAAACATGCCCCTGTCATGATCCCACTGGCCCAAAATCCCCCAACGAAATTTAAAAAATTTTTTTTTGTTCTAAGCTACACAACGCCACTAGTTATTACGGAGTGTGAACAGCTCTCTAGCTCAATCTGCTGCCGAGTTATGGGTGGCCAAAGTTTGCCCTGAAAGGGCAAATTATGCCTTTTCTGAAAAGATTTGAATTAGGCCAAAAACTGGGTTTTTGACCCATAATTTTAGCCACAGATGTGCTAGCAAGTCAATCCAGGGCTCTATAGACGAGGATTTTGACCTAGTTTTCAACAAAACTTTGAGCAAAAAGAGTGGGTAAATGGGTTGGGGTCCATGGCCGGCCGAAGGTGGCCAAAATTTCCAAAACATGCCCTCTTTGTGACGTCACCTCCAGAAGTCCCCCCACCGAAAACGAAAAACGTTTTTTTTTCAATTTTGGCTACATGACTTGCTGAATCTGTGGATGGTGTAGATAGCTCTCTAGCTCAATCGCCTGGCGAGTTATAGGATTGCAAAGCTCTGCAAGATTTGGGGCTTTCGCGGGACTGGAAGGGTTAACAGTTTTTCACACATATACAAAAAGTGGAAACGCACTGTGTTGGATTGCACCTTACTGTAGTTGCTGAAAATCATGCATCAACTCATTGCGCTAAATCATATAGGCTTCACAACTGATACAATTGTCCAAGCAAACCATGTGCTACAGCGCACCCACACGCCTGTTTTTCGCTTCGAAAGTCACACAAATCACAGACTGTGCGTATTGCGTTGGCCTTCACAGCAAAGTCCTCATCTACTGCTTTACTTCACAGCAAAGTCCTCATCTGCAGCTTATTCAAGTTCACCGACCTGTGAAATTCAGGTTCATGGTCTAGTTGTAAGGCCAATCGCAACACATGTTTCCAGTCATGTGGTTTCACGGTCATTGATCGATGCAACCAAAATTCAGCCAGGTTTGCACTTAAGAAATGACATTTATGAAGAATATGCAGATTCCTCCTGCTACTGCCGAAAATGAAAAGTGACACTAGATCCGGGTCGGGGTTTTCCAAAGATTTTTAACTCCGATTCCAGATCCGGTGTCAAGCAA
>JGI24022J15233_10002327_pt1 | contig 17634 bp, 9 predicted proteins | sample Ectturendosymbi2_FD_15233 | JGI IMG/M metagenome (IMG submission 15233) | reverse complement strand
ATGCTGAAGGCAAAATAGCTCAAGTAGTGGTTTTGCTTCATGAGGCAAAATAAAAACAAATAATTTTAGATGGGCGGATCAAGACTGGATTGGACTGATGAATTTCAAAAATTTCGCGGATCAGGACTGGATCGGATTTAATTTTAATTTTATCGGATCAGGACTGGACTCACTGAAAAATTTCACAGTCTGCTCATGTCTGCTGTACTCTATTCTCACTCTGGCCCCAGGATCACCTCTGATTAGTGGCTTCGTGATCATCTCTGACAACATAACATTTCTACTTTTCATTGCTTGAAACTGTTTTGTGAGAGTGTCTAACTTGTTTTTTCACTGCTCATGCTATTCTGGCCGTTGATTATTCTTAACTGTAACTTATGACTTGTTTGTAGAAAGTTATTGAAAAAATCCAATTTTAAAATTGATATTAGGCAGTTCATGAAAAGAAAAAGCATTTCTGATAGTCGAAGTGTAGAAAAAATTTCATACAAAAGACTGAGAATTGAGATACAACCATCACAGACTAATGGGGTAGAATGGGTAAAGCGTTTTGAATTTGTGAACGTCCATTTGCATTTATCATCAGCAACCTGAAAAGGATTTAGCAAAATTTGGACGTTTCTCCCCCTTGGAAAAATTTCTGTGTACGCCCATGGATGCATTGACTTCGATCTAATTCTTGGGTCATAAAGCGTGGTGCTGTTTGGTTCAATTCTTTTAAATCGCTCGAATGCCTAATGCTAAGATTGTCAGTTGCCTTAACCTATAAACTAAATGCAGTAATCAAAAAGCTCTATGATTTCATGCATAGTGAACAGAGATTGACAAACACAGCTCTGGCCTTCTTAGCTGAAAAGCTATCCTTGATGTCCTCCGTCAGCAAGGTGACCTGATCTACGGTTGACCTCCCATGTCACAAACCTGTGGGAAGTTGGTACTGCTGATCATGTCACAAATTGAGCTTTATGTGTGGCACAAAGCAGGATGCGGTTTGTGAATCTGGATATGATTTCTTAGTTCTTCACAAGCAAAAACGGATAAGGTCATTTAGACATTACCTTAACCTATTTTTTTTTCTTTCACTAGGGGAAAGACTGTCAAACATATAGGCAATGAAACATGATATTCTACAATGAAATGAAGATTTGGTTGGTATAATATAACATAATCCGAAACCATCACATTGTGTAAGATTTCCAGCCCTCGAACCATTGTTGCTTATGTGGCCTTCTGATTAGAAAGTTTAGAGATCCCTGACCTAGATGACTGTGACAAGAATTATTAAAAATGCTATTTGCAATGTGCCACCAAGGAATAACAGTGGTGTAGACAGGTTTGCTTTTGTTGAGTGATGGATGCTTTTGTGAGCCTTTAATGAAGTTAGTGTTTGGCTGCTTTAGGTTTGAACAATCTGGTAACCTTGCCTTGCCTTACAGTACCACATGATTAGACATTGCCTCTTTGCAAAATATGAAGCTGGGACTTCTTGGAAGTTTGATTTGCATGGTTAGTAATGGATTGACTATGCCGGTATACTGAAACCTTGTATGTTTCAAATGTCACTTAGAATTACTTGCGACAACAATAAAATTTGTTTTGTAAAGAATGGGTTACAACTGCTTTAGTGTAGAGGAAATAAAGATGAGGTGCTTGCAATCATTCACATTTTGTCCATTCAAACTTTTGGTTCATTCATTAATAACCTGCTTGCTTTATGTTCGGAAATATTTGTACAAAACAATTGGTCAAAGTCGTTGAAACCAAGTCCATCAGCTGAAAAGCTTGTTGACTAGTTGTCTGTTTCGTTAAATTGAGTTTGTCATGCTGAGTTGATGTGATTTTGATTGGTTAAACAGTAAATGTTATTGTATATACTAAACGTATTATAACATTTTCACATTTAACTGATTGTCTTCAGATGAAATATATATGACATAAAAAGTGACTGCAACAAGTGATGATGCTGCAGTTCAGGTATTGCACTTTTTAGGAAACTTGAATGTCCTTTAACAATCGCATATATATACCTAGGTTCATCCTGGCCAGAGATGAGCCATCAAAGCTGTGGCTGGTTGTGATAATACATGAAGGTGCTTAACTGTTTTGTAACTAATTTTTCAGGTTTGTTCTTGCTGTGGAGACCTTGGTGATGCAGATGTCCATGAACCTTCAACTTTACCAGGACATATGAAACCTTTTGGATCTGCTGGTCCTTTTTTTGAAGTGCCCATCATTCAAAGTTTTCCTTCTCCACGGGATTTCTTTGATAACTATGTGGTGCCCTCAATTCCTGTTGTTATGCGCAATGCTGCCAAAAAGTCTCCGGCTTTCCACAAATGGTAATGTCTGGTATTGATTAGCCTTGATCATTGTTTTATCAATTTAATCACGTATGCTTGTCCGACTATATACTTGAGTAGATCCAGGAGAACAGAGTTAAATAAAATTTATAGTTTTTAATTCTGTGTTTATTTTTTTCACGTTCTACTAGTAAACACTAGGCATGAATGATAGTAAACACTAGGCATGAATAAAAAACACCCTAAAGGTTGTGGTCAACCAAAGACAATGCATTTTCTAGTGAGACTTCATCCTTCAGTAATTGCACAAGGCAGTAATGCAAGCAAAATTTTGATTAAGTCTACCCAAAATCTGAATTTTTGACTGGGATTAAAGTAGTGTTTTTCAACCTGTGGGCCATAGCGCAGCGTCCGAGTGGGCCACAGAGTTATGATAAAAGTAGATTAGAATACAGTTATCTAGACATGTAATCACTACAGCATGGGAACACAATGATTGTGTTCAGCAAGATTCTCACTGATTTGCATACAGGAATAAATTCATTACTTGAATGTGTGTTTATTTGTATGTAAAAAAACATAGCCTATGCTAACAGTAACAAGGTAGTGGGCCACGCAATTTTTACCAAAATTTTTCTGGGCCATGTAACTAAAGCTAGAGAAACACTGGTGTGAAGGTTTCAAGAATGAGACTGTGCATAATCATATATTTAAAGGTCTATGCCAAGCCTGCCCAGGCCGCATGCAGCCCGCGAGGTTGTTTTAAGTGGCCCACAATGTAATAAGTTCATAAGCAGACTTTTCTAATTTTTAGTATTTTTTATAGGCTCAAGTATATTTGCCATCAAAACACACCAATATTATAACTGTTGTTTCTGTTATGGGCCTCCAACCCAAAAACTTGTATAAAAAACGCTTCAAAAATATGTCAATTTTTTAGATTTTGTGTATATCCATACAAGCTGGCAACACTGCATGCAACTATGGGACTCATTATCACCTCATGTTATCACGTAAAACTTATCAAAAGCAAGGGATTTGTTACGTCACAAAAACGTTTGTGACCTGCAATAAATTTCCTTATGTGCAAGTGGCCCACAGCACTGAAAAGGTTGGTCAGGCCTGGTCTATGCTCTGGTTGGATCATGAGTTGTTAGAGAGTATAAACTTGGATGATGCATGAGACTCTGCAGGGCCAACCTTTGAAAATCTTTTTGCTGATTAATCAAAAGCTAGCAACTCTATTGAAAGTCTTTGCAGTGAGTTCCTACATTAGATCTTTAGCTGCAAGCTTGCAATATCCAAGCAGAGCAAAATTTTACTCAGTTAAGACAAACTTATAGAAAGTGATTTGTAGACCCACATAAAAAGAAAATTGGGGACTTACCAATCATCAGTAAGTGTGACACTAAATGCAATGCATTCACTACCCTGAACGATCGTAAAAAATTTGTAAACTGAACAGCAAGCAAGATCCTATTTGGCCCCAAAGATAATTTGTAAAAATCATTGGCATTATTGATTGATGTATGTAAGTATTCCTTCAATGTTAAGGCTGCTATTTAGCTCACATTTTACAAATAACATTAATTCAATCCAAATTAACTCAAAAATGTTTAAAACTTTGCAGAAAGCTCACCCATTGACTGAAAGATGTATTACCCAATTCAGTATCTGATAAGTACTGAATAGATCGATATCGGATTATTTAGAATTGTATTAGTTTGCTAGTTTTGGAGGATCCCCTTTGTTTATAGGTTAAACTTTCAGTTAATAACACAAATGTTCCATTTCATATGAACAATGGAAATCTATAATTGAACATTTAACAATCAAAAGGTGTTGAAAAAAATTTTTTTTCGTTGCATGTACTTGTTCCAAGTTGCATATACAGGTTAGTGGCAATGACTTAAGAGTGGCTGATAACTACGAAAATTTGCATTACATTTTTTAAAATTTATGTTAATTGACAGAAAAGCTGAAAAGTACCTCTTGTTTGTTCAACTGAGTATTGCTGACAATCTTGAAGGTTTGTTATTGCAAGTTACTCAGAGTGGGCTGTGGGTTGATATTCCTGAACAAACACTGAGGCCTGATGTTTTAGCTTTCATACTACCTCTCCCCGTAATTTTTGTTGAAAGGTGTTTGAAGAAAACAAAATGTTTTAAAATCGAAAATAGCATTGTAAGGCATATGGAAATGAGTGGTGAATACTTCATATAGCATCATCATGATGTTACGGCTAAAGGACTGAAAAGCTTGGGGTGAATAAAAATATGTTTTTGAGTTATTCAGGTTAATAAAAAATTTGTTTTCTAGCTTGTAGAAGCAAAAATTGCATGGCTGTGGAAATGGACTGTGCAGTTTTCTGTTGGTTTAACAAAACTAGTGGGCATTATAATTACTTAGATACTGTTGTTTCCTGTAGGACAGACAAGTTTTTTGTGGAGCACCCTGAATCTTCTGAAGAAGTTTATGTTGAAAACGCGAAAAAGGAAGTACGTACTGCTGAAGGAAACGTCATGCAATTTCGCGATTTTGTGAAACAGTACAAGAGTAAAGACATATACATGGTCAATGGTGTGCCAATGTTCTTGAGGTATATATCATGTGCTTTACGCATACAACCCTTGTTCTCTGTTAAAGGTTGAATCAATGATTTTCTATTAACATGCTTCCTATTTTAAAACACCATTAAAAGGATAAAGCTTGGCCTGCGTTTACTAGCATGAAGCACAGAATTTGTTAATTTCTGCAGTTGATATGTTTTACTGGGTGCACTTAATGAGCTTTGAAGAAGTTATTCTCTTTTTTGAAGCAGAAATTTGTTTTTCATCTGTTTTGGAAAAAATTTCACCCGGGCAAACATCCATGCAGGCATCAGTTACAGAATGCATGATTTTACAGATGACTAAAATTCTAATTTTCTTTCTATGTAATTGCAAAAGTGCTGAATATTGCTGTTGCAGGTTTATGATGCCGTGATTCTATCATGCTAGAACTCCATCAAAGATGCATACTGACCTGCTTTTTTTCGCTGAGACATTTCAGCCATTTTTTGCTGAGACATTTTAGTCACTGAAACAGTTCAGTCATTTGTCTCACAGTTGTTTTAAAACTCGCCATTACAGTGTTTTTAGCCTATATTTTTAGAGATTCTGACCGAAATGACTAAATTTTTTTTAGTCATTTCAAAATCATTTTGGCGTATGACCGAAGAAAACAGGTATGGACCACAGCGCTTCAAAAATGAGCTGTTTGTTTCTTATTGTTCATAATTTATTTTATCCTGTACCTTCTTCTGTTATCAATCAAGGCCGATATTTACTGAAACTCAACAAAGCTTACTGGGGTGAACGTAACTTTACACTTAGAGAGTATGTATTTTGTCTTATTTCATTAATTGTTTATTAGAGTAAAACTAAAAGTAAGCAACCTAGAATTGTCTAATTGCTGGTACAGTATTTGCTCTAAAAGGTTTTGCTCACAAAGTGGTGATGCAAGCTTTCCAAGCTCTGAGGCATTGCTTGTAGTGCTGAATGTGTTTTCAAATGGCTGAGACAGAAAACATACACAGAAAAGAAAAATGTATACAATTATACCCTTCAAGAGTTACATATCCACCAGCATCTTACATTTTTACTGTACTTTTTGTACATGCTAGAATTGTCACTGTACAACGCAGGGCCAACAAAGATTTCTATGTTTTTTTTCTTGTGCTATGTTTTGTTTGAGACAAATGTTTCGAAAAAAAACATATAAAGAGAAAATCAACTGATTTATATGTGTGTTTTTTCAACTTAAAGTTTTTCCTGCAGATCACATGTTACTCTTCCACAGCCACTCAAATGCAAGATCGTTGTGGATAATTTGTCAGATTCGGTAAGTTTTTTTGGAAGGATACGCTAAGAATTGCAAATATAGAAATTTCTTTCACCGGCTGTATGATGGAAAACATATGAGTTGAAATTTTAGATTTTTGAGTAGGGATGTTGGCATCACAGTGGCATGCTTTCTAGAATTTTAAGAAGCACCAGCAAATCAAAGTGGTCTGGTTTTCCTGGAACCACATCTACAAAACTTTGACCAATCATTCACTTGAGACCAACCATTCACAACGATAATTAGTTCTGCCATTTTTACCTTGTTCAGGGAAAATTTACCGTAAAACCTCTATTTGAGTGCCACCTATAATAGAATGCCACTAAAAAGGAAAGGTTGAAAAATAGAGCACCACCCTCTAATTGAATGCCAATGTGATGAATTCTATTTCGGAAATAGTAATTCAGTAACTTGATATTGATGCGGAAAGTATTGAAAATGACGAGGACGACTTCAACAGCAACGTGTCACTTGATTTTCACCAGTGAATCTGTGATTATTTACCAGTAAGCACCCTCTATTCGTGTCTTTTGCTAATTATCTAAATGTGTTAGATGCTTTTTCTTTTCATTAATAAATTTTATCTCAAAATTCTGACCAGCTAGTCGAAAAATGGAGTGCCACTCTCTAATAGAACGCCACTATGAGGGAAGGGTTGTAAAATAGAGCGCCATGGTTGTGAAATAGAGGTTTTACGGTAGCTTGTTTTTGTAACGTTTGGTCCAATATTATTACGATTTGGTCTAATGTAAACCAAGGGCTTGTATTCTCCCTTTTCAGCCTTATTTTGGCATTTCTTAACATGTGAACTTAATGGGTTACCATGTTTAAGATTTATTGATCCAAGGCCTTCATTAGGTTGTGAAGCAGAGAAACAGCAGGAGGAGAGAACTGAGCTGCCCTGAGTATGAAAAGGTGTTTTAAGAAAAAGATGCTTGATTTCAACAAGTAAATCCGATGGAAAGTACTCAAAGATATTATTGTTGTCTAATGCAATTTGGTAAATAATATCAAACAACCATGAACTCACAGCACTCTATGCTGTCCCGATTTACCTGCCCAGATGCGTAGCTAGTGCAACTTGGGCCTCTTGTAGATAAACTTACGTGGGTGAGACTGTTGCGAATATTTCAAAAGGGGCCCTCTATTTCGAGCGCGGTGTTTTGTCATGTTAGTGACAACCGATGTGTGATGTGTTTAATTAATTTAGCGCATTTAATGGTAGTACCTGCCCAAATTATACTCTTGGACAGACTGGTTACGCCATTTGCACTGCAGCTTTGGCAGTATCAAGGAGTACCACGGGAAATGTGTTGCGGAAGGGATATTTGTGTACGAGAGGCCTTGCACTGGGTCTACTGCAGGCGCAGTCATGCGACAATCACTACAACCGAAAAGGAGAGGCTATGTGTTGCGCTGTTACCTTTTTATGGGACACAAGGTGGACGATGATTTTATTCTCTTCTCTGCCATAACTCCCAATATTAAAATGCAGTTGCAAAATGTACTTTTGTACTTATTGCACAATGGCCAAACAGAAATACAGTAGTTCCCGCTTAATGAGCCCAAAATTGTCTGGTCTGGAATTTTTCAATTTGTTCCTGTAGTAAAAATAAATGCTTTATAAGCCCAAAGGCCACTTAGTAAGCTGAATTTTTGAACACATTGGCTTAAAATTGGGTGAAAAGCATCGCAACTCACACTTTATCTTGCTTTCGACGGTTTCACCCTTTGTTGCACTGCTGACCTTGCTCCTAATACAACTGTTTGGACACAAATGGTATATTTGTGCCGTAATCTATAGGTAAGACAATTGGTGGTTGGTGCTCTGTAGAATTTATTTTCAACATGGTGAAGAGACATGCAGACGTAGCCCTGTCTAAGAAACTTGAGATTTAAAAAATTACTTAGCATTGCCAAAATCCAGTCAAGGTGCTGCCACCCAACAACTCATCATCTCTCTCGACAAAATGCATGAATTTGATAAATTGAACGGCCATGTTTGACAGTTTCTGCGTCACCAACAACCAATGAGGCAACTTAATCTTGATGTTTTTGCATGGAAATAAATGCTGTTTCACTGTAATAAACAAAAAAAATTGCTTGCTACCTGTAACTGTTGTGCACAGTGTTAACAGATTTAACGACTTTTAGCGATAGTACTGTCAGCCACACTCACTTATGCACGTGAGAGCAGCGAAAATTGGTCCCTCGCTTAATAAGCCCAAAATTGTCCAGTCCCGAGGTGGGCCTAATAAACGGGGAGTACTACATTACCATTACATTTTGGGCTGAAAGGATCTCAGCACAAAGATGCTATTCAACAAAATTCTTTCGCAAAAATGCATTTTATGCTTTAATGCATGCCAGTGCTGATCTAGAGAGNATTTTTAGTCAGACATGTACTGTGAAAACAAATTTATGAAGTTGACTCATGACTTTTTGAACTTTNGTTTATTGTAACACTTCGAGCAGGGCTACAAAGAGAAAACAGACCTTGCCAAACACTGGTCAATAAACATTTTNTGCAATTCTGGCAACACTTGTTCTTACCTATCTTGGGGCCGCTGAATNCAAATCGAACCTTAATTTCCGCAGCAATGACTAGATTTTTGCAAAGCAAGATTTTATATTTATTTTTAGCAAAATTCAAAATTTCTAAACAGCGACATGATTTAGCAAATGATGTGCTTGCTTACAGTCAAATAAAAAGGCCTCAAAACAAAAGTATGTGCCAAGAAATTTTTGTATTACCAATGGAAATTTTATTTACAGATAGATAGGCACCAAATGTTTCAAAAAAATGTAGAAAACAAGCTCTTTGCTGGCAAATCCATGGTAAGCGCAAGTTTTTTGGAAAATGACATAGACAAGAATAATGGCAATTTACAGTATCAACTTAAAGTTATCGATGACAAGATGCAAGAAACTCAAACAACCCCAGAAAGTTCACTCATAACTTTTGCGATTTTACACTTTGAGGACAGCAACACTTGACACCCCAACAATAGTCATAATATGTCGATCCCATCAACCTCAGTACCGTTCTTCCACTGTCAATGAGATCTTGGTGGAAACGCTCATTCCTGTTCGTTACTGACAGCCCCAGGGTTTTCAGGGAATTTGTCCAGGTAACTGTATAGAAAATATATTTTATGCTCATCTTGCATCCTAAATAATGATATCCTGAGAGCATCTGGGATACAAGTGCTTCATAGTTTGGAGGCTTTCTATTGCCAAGAAAGTTTTTACAACATACAAAAAAGGTAGCCGTATAACTTCCTCCGTGGCATTCATTTTCTGAAGGAAGTCTTTATCACGACTAAGTGTAACATGCATCATTTTTCTGGTGTAGCAGAAAATTAACCATTTTGAGTTCAACACAAATGATCCAGTTCAGCTATTGATATCAGAGCAAATCCATAGCAATTTTAATGTCATCATGCTGTTGCTTCAGTTGAGTGACCAACTGGAACAGCTCCATAAACATTTCCACTGCACAAAAGGACCCACTTGAGGCTGCGCTTCGAACTGTTTGAAAATCTCCATTCTCCTGGATCATACGAGGAGATATTCAATGTGTGAGAAGGCCAGTTGTATCGTTGCAATGTACCAGCTTCTTTACATATGACAAATAGGGAATAAATAATTCTCTGTTTCAAAAAAGGAAACCTCTTCAGAGCGATACAGCGCCTGTTTTTCCATGAGCCTGGAAGTACGAGCTCAGCTGCTTGCTTGGGCAGATCTAAATCTCGTGCCACTAAGTCATTCAGTTCGGAATGATGAAACTACTGGGGAGCTACATATTTGTTTCATAAGAAGATTCTTGAGATTCTGTGTATGGTCTTTTATACTACATTTTCATGAGTTCTTCCCATTCAGGTTGCTTCAGAAGACTCAAAACCACTAACGACTGCTGGAGGGTGTCTTATCAAGAGTGCGGGACAGGTTGTATAGCTGATGGAATACTTGGATAAGAAAGAATTTGCCAGTTCTTCTTGCCAACACCTTTTGTATTCGCTATACATAAGTAGGAGTCAGTTGTGTCGTCTCGGTTGGGGTTCACGCCCCAACATTTAAATGCCAAAGGGCAGACTCTTCCGCTTTCTTTCTCTCCAATCTCGAAGCATTGTTTTGCAGTTGATAGCATATGATAAAACATTTCCAGGTTTTGTTTTAGAAACTGTGCTCAAGCTTCATGCGACCGAATTGTCGCACCAGAAGTGACAATAGCCGAAGTGGGCTAGTAGGGTAGTGAATGAAGCTAAAAATTGAAATTGTCGATTGGATGAAAACTGGAGCATGCATATAGAGCCTGATTGCAGATTTGCAATCGGCATCCCAAAATTGTGCAAAATCCTTTAAAAAATTTTGTGCAATATAAATTGAAAAAAATGTATTGACCAATGTTATCATATTCCAGACAGTAACTAGTGTTACATCTGGCAATTTGGTGTCTGATCTAATACTAGAGCCAATGTTTAATATTTTAAGAACACCTTGTGATTTTTCAAGCTTTATTGAAAATATTGTTTATTGACAAGAACAACAAAAAATGTCGATAAAATGAAGATGTGGTAGCTGCATGCAAAAATCACCAATTAGTCCGACCCATAACATTTTCAAAATCTAGTATTTTGTAAGGCCTCCCCCGCAGTTTATGACACTCTTTCACCCTCTTTTAGGCATGCTCATAAGTAGGTTTCTGCAGTATTCCGCATCAACACTTTTACCCATACCCAGACACCTTTGACACGCTGTAGCATCAAGAGACTGGAAGTCTGGAAGATAGCTTTTCTGCAACTTTCCTTTTCATCAGTGACCACAAATTATTTATAGGATTTAGGTCAGTTTCCAGGCCACTTCAGCATGCTGATCCTTTTTTGACTTAACTCTTCACCATCTTGCATCGGTGACATGGTGCAACATCGTGCATGAGCACAGTAGCTTGATAGACCGCCAAAATACGCTGTAACTTTTCTCGAAGAAGGTCGAAATATCGCAAGCCATTCATTGTCATTCCGACAGGTAAAAAATACAATCCAGCAGTTCCATTTTTATACATTGCACCACAGATCATTTTGCTGGAGGAATGTTTTATTGTGGGTACAGCAGGGTTTTTAAGGTGTTTTAGGGGCCTGATTCGGGTACCTAGAATCAGAGAGATTGGGCCCCTACATGTCCATGTCTGGTACCTAACATTGTCCTTAAAAAAATCCTTGAAAAAAGCAGTATACTCTTTCTTAAACCGCATTCCTTTCTGCCCTCTGATATGAACCTTTTGCACCACAGTATTAAAAGGTTGATTCATCCGAAACACATCACTAGACCACTGTCTTTGGGAGTCCAAGATCCATATGTTTTTGCAAAGTTGAAACACCGCATTTTCATTTGGGGGATCAATCGAGGTTTGCGTGCTGGTTTGTACGACTTGACTGCATTCGTCACAAAGACGCTTTGAAACAATTCTTGAACTAACTTCCGCGTTTTTCTTACTTGAACAAGGGTAGTGTTTTGTAACCCTCGACTTCTGTCCTTATAACTTCCATACTTGGTGAATTTTATCTTTGCAGTGTGAACTGCTGTTTTGCTGCAATGCAGTTAAGATGCAATTATATACATCCAGAGTAACCTTCCTGCTAAAAAACAATATTTGGGCTCACTGGGAAACTAAAATTGACTTTTTATCCATTTTTAAAGATGCACCCCAAGGGCAAAAGCTGTATCACCTACACTAAAAATGGCCATGAGCATTACATTTTCTAACACGTGTTTGAGCTAGACAATCGACAATAACTCACAATAAAAAAGGTTGGATGAATAAGATTGTGCTGATGCATTAAACAATGATAATGCATAATTCCTCATTTTTCGAAGGTGGTCTTAAATTTATGACAATGACTGAAGTACTGAGATAAATGAAGTAGGTGATTTTGACTGGTTGGGGTTCAATCATCAGCAGTTAACACTTTCTGTACGTGTAGTAGACCTGCCGGCTGCAGATGTTGCACGATTGCGTATTTATTCAAAAAGTGTATTCATGGTTTTCTTGCTTGTGACAAGTTTTCTTTGTTTTTTTTGTAATCAAGAACTTTGCATTTTGCATGAAGTGCTCGCTGATCTTTATGTGTCAAGTGTTGATCTCAAAATGGATTACTGAAATGTTTGGCATTTACTTTTTGACGTAGCTTTGGCTTAATTTGGAAGAACTGAGATGGCAACACTGTGAGTCATTCCCACGCGATTTGTGCGCTAGTTGCGTTGACAGAAAGAAAATAAAAATATTTTGATGTCGTCATTTCGCGGTGATCGCGGCAAACGTTGTGCAGCCCGACTGTCGAAACTGACCTTTAAAAAACGCCTTCGAACTACGTAATTCGTGGTCGACCAAAGCAGGTGTAACATTGGTCATCAGGAAATATACAAAAACAAAACGTAACACCTTTAAAGCGTTTATACCAATGGTGAGCAAACTGCGGCTCGCCAACATGTATTGTGTGGCTCCTCTAGCTGAATAGCAATATCTCGAATTTATAGTGAGTTGTCACTTCATACAGGTATTTATTTTTTGTTTCATTTATCAATGTGTTTACATGAGTTCGTAAGGTGATGTACGAAGGAGTCTAGGCGATTTGATAACAAAAACATTGAAACTGAAGCTCAAGTTAGGCTACTTATGTTTCCAGAACAAAGTTAAGATTTTACAGAAACATATTGTCAAAGACATTCTGTTATTTTCCCAATATCGGAATGAGAACGAATGCTTTCCGCGAAGAGGCAGTTGCAGACCACGAAGTGGAAGAATACGAAAATGCATTGCAAGACTACTGGAGAAGTTCCAAGCCAAATTTGACCATTTGCAGGAATAAAAATCATGATTACGTTTATTGTAAATCCATTCAACGTTTATGTAGTCGGTGATAGCTGTCCAATTCGCCAACCATTTGTCACAAACTTGTCTGCCTAAATAAAACTGACCAAAATGCAGGAAGATCTGGCTTGAAAAAATTTCAGTCGATGCCGCTCTACAGTTGAGTTCTGGTGACTGGTTCCAGATAGTAAATACCTAGAACGTAAAGAACAGTGTACGACTCAATTCTGTATTTAGCACGACAAATTGCTGTGAATTTTTATTCTTTGCAAAACATCGTGCAACCTTAACAAATGAACACTTGGGAGAATTAATCTGCAGAGCTTTAGCAGCGTATCTTCCAGATTTTTGGAGACCAGCAAATCAAACAAAAATGTAGTATTGATGAATAATACGTTTGTTGCGTTGCAATTACTGTAGGTCATTTTGTGTAAAACTTGCATTCTTTACCGTATATTTATTGACACTATAAACTGATTTTGCGGTGCGCTGGTGTTTTTGTTTTTCTTCAGTTGACTCTTCTATTGAACAAGTTTGCCCAACCCAGGTTTATAGCTTGTGCAAATGGACGTCTCTCGTTGTAAATTGTTCGTCTGCGGTTCGGACCAACAGCTCGGCATCAGTGGCTTCACCAAGTGTCTTTTGTTGGATGTAAAGTTAACCCCCTTTCACGTGCGCAGTGTATTAAGATAAAATTATAACCTAGCTTTAATTGCTGCAGAGTTCAAACTTCATTAGTGATGCTAAGAATATAGTTGCGACAGTGCTTTAGTCTCAATACATACCCAATCATATGTCATAAGCAAGTCATTCAACAGTTGTTGACCTTGGCAGGACTATTTCAGAGGCATGAAGTGGACAATGAACATCTTCAATGAACGACAATGAACAGCGAAAATCATCACAGCAACGCACAGAGCCCCAAAGTTGACCATTGGGCTGTTTCCGGATGGCCTGGGGGTTTAATTGCTCCAAGAACTACCGTATGAACGGCAGGTTTTGGGAAAGCATAGAATAAATCTCGGAACGTGCTAATCGCAGGAATGTTCTGCGTAACTGCGATGATTTTTACCACTGCACATTCGAGACTCTAGCTCACAATATGATTTCAATTGCGTTACTATCGTCTTACTGTGTTTCAAATCGGTTTGTTTACTGAGAAAAGGTTTCGAAATTGCTGCGCAAACGTTTCTCATGGCTTTGTTTCATAGGTAATGTGGTTTAGCAGTGGAGGAACTAAGTCCGTTTTGCATAACGATGATGTTGACAACATTAACTGTCTGTACAGAGGAAACAAAACACTCACCTTTGTGAGTCGTTTTGAAACTGGCAAGGTTGGTGGTTTGTGGTACCGTTTACAAGTACTGATTATAAGCTCTTTGTTCTATTATGATAAAAGTTGAATTTTGTGGCATCAGTGAAGTTTTGCATGAGGTGTATTTTTATCGGCATCCATCCCAGAGTACAACACGCATCGTCACGCAAAAAAGTGAAACCCTTACCTATTCGATATATGAGCCACCTGCTATAACTAGAAAAATTTCAAACTTTGTGAATGTTATCCATGGTGTCTAAGCAGCTTGATCCATCGAAACTGGGAAGTAAAACTTTGGAGCTCTATCTATGATTTACTTGGAAAACAGAAGCCTGTCTTAATTTGATACGATATGATAGCGGTAATAAAATGGATACATCATTTTGGACCACCCTAGCTAGAAGTAAACATTAAAAGGCTGTTATTATTCATAAGAAAGTTTTATGTTTACAATGATAGAAAGTTCATACTGCAACACGCATAAAATTGTTGAAAAGTTTATCTCAAGCCGTTCTTGGTTTTGCAGAAACAAGACAATTGTAAGATACCTTTGGCCTATTGTCATCGCAAGCATGAATTAAACGCGAAAACGTTTCGCCAATTAAACGCGAAACGTGCTCGTGCGCGAAAGTATTGGGTTTAGGTAACTTATGTTCAATGGCGGCTTACATTAATTATTAAATACCATTTCGTGCGGCTAACAATCGAATAAATAGGTACATACTAAAGGTTCCTCACTGCAATACCTTAATGAAAAGCTAGAGATAGCGAAACGTCGACAAAGGCACGATAAAAGATCACCGGAATAAGCTGCGGTTAATTTTAATACATTATACATCTGTTATTTGAGACGAGTAATGGCAATATCAGCAGACGCAAAATTTCTGTATGTCTGTAAAGCGACAAAATATAGAAGTTGCTTCAGGTTAAATCCATGTACTCATGCCAAGCTGTCAAAAACTTCAACAGCAATGCAGTAAGTTGTTGTTGAAACACAAAGAACAGTTTGCCACTGCCCAGAAATGACCGCCGACAATACGTTATTATTTTTCTCTAACTCACCCGTTTCCCTGTCATTCCAGCAATATTTTTTTTGAGGATTCCACAGAAGCAATGTGATATCATCAGAATCAGAGACCACCCGCTCGCTGCCTCCACCCTTGGTTTGTTTTAAACCAAGACACACCACACAACGAACTTAACAAAACAGTTTCGATCCCAAGTTTTCTAGGTTTGATAACCTGTGTATCCCTTCATTACGTTCCATGACCTGCTAAAAACTAAGACCGTGACGTCGTGCGATAGAGGCTGGTTTGTTCAGGTTTTGTCCAGTGCAGAAGTCGTTAGCAATATTGAATTCGAATGGATAAGCCGGTAAATAGGCAAGCGATTACCGCATATGTAACGTTATAATTACTAAAATTGGTTACAGATAGCCATGTGACCAACACTGCAGGACATCTAATTCTCCTACTCAAAAAAGCAAGGCCTTTTTCGCATCACAAAGCTCTCAATTGAAACGAACACGTTTGTAAAACATTTCCGGGATGCGTAACGAATTTCCATTGTTATGCATCACCAAGATGTATTTTGCAAAAAGAAAACGCATTTCAAACACGCTTACGACCAAGAACTTCAGTCGCACGTTCGGTCGCACCCGCAGAGTATGCTTCGAGCTCGCGCGTCCACAGTTCCGGTTCTGAATTTTCGCGACCCGCGCCGGTTAACTCATCCTGCGCAGAAGTTTCGCGACTACACTTCCACGCGGTCGTACCTCGTTGGAAATTGTCTTTTTTACCTGCGAAATATTCGTTAACGTACATGTTATGATGTCAAGGATTGGACGGAAAAGGTGTTGGATAAGTCCAGCGGTTCATACTCGAGCATGGATGTGGACGCAGTAGATTACACCAAGTACCCACAGCTGGCCGGTGTAAGATTCGGAGTCGTTCATATGCAAGCTGGAGATTGCCTCTTCATTCCATACAAATGGTGAGACCATTAACCTTGCTGCAGTAAACAAATTCCGGTCGTTGCTGGTAGCGCTTAAGTAACTTAGTTTTAATATCTAATAATTTGAAAACGTTTTGCAATTTGCTGCTGGACGACAAATAAGGTTAAGTGTTTAGTTATGCCCTGGTACACGAGCTCTTCCACACACGTACGGTGCTACCACGAAATACACCTCTGTTTTGATGGAATATGGAAATTATGGTTTGATTTAAATGAAGAGTTGGTTTTTGATGGTGACAGTGGTGCGTGAAGTTGTAGCACCACGGTATCTGAACTGATATTCGTAGGCGTTGGGTGTTAAACTATATAGATGCATTATTGACGTTGGGCGTTCATCCTCAACCGCTTTTGCACGCGCAAGAACCCTTAAAGCTCATCTTCCTTCGTCAGTGGCTGAAAGAAATGCGTCAATTATCTTGACGATTACTGCTGTTGAAGGTAAAAAATGTTAATCTGGTTGTTAAATATGTCCGTGCTTTCGCTTTTTCTGCTATTACTCTTGTGAAGCTCACCGACAGCGTCCTGGGCGTGCGTCGGTCTTTTCGGTCGAAATGCCGAAACTTATTCGAAAGCGGCATGCTCTTTGAATCCTGTGTTCTGTGTGAAGCTTTTCTTCCCATAGCAGCTGGCCTTTTGATTTCCTTCTAGGCTACAGACGTAACAGTCCTGCGGAAACAATCTGTCACGTTTTTTCGACAATTTTGATATCTGCATTGCTTGAAATTAACTCGAAGCCTTAAGCCTAATTGAAGTTTCTTATTGTGGTTCGTAATGTTTTGCTCGCTGGCACAAGCAAGTGTTGTTTCGTGTCCGGGGCTTCGTTGATTCTTAGTTCTGCAGGTTACACCAAGTCAATTCGTTCGGAAACAATCTTGCTGTAAACCTATGGTTCAAACACCACCCTCGGCAGTTCTACAATTTATCTGCCGAGGCCTGTGGAAACTTTAGCGATGAAGACCTGTTCCTCAACCAAGTCGTTTTCGAAACTACTGATCTTCATTCGGGCCAAGTAGCCTCAACGATCCCAGTCTTCGACAAAGGTAAACGATTGCGTTTATTTGCATCATCCTGAGTGGTTGCTAGTGCAAATACATCAAAATTTCCCTATTGCTATTCAATTTGGAAACTTGTTGATGCAGAAGCGCGTATTGAGGCTGTGGATAATATTTCCACTGCTGTGGATTCGAAGCTTGGATTCTTTTGGTGATCGCACCTTTAACGCGCGCACTTTCAGCAACATGTCTGCGTATTTC
>JGI24022J15233_10002326_pt1 | contig 17636 bp, 11 predicted proteins | sample Ectturendosymbi2_FD_15233 | JGI IMG/M metagenome (IMG submission 15233) | reverse complement strand
CATACAACAATCTATACGTAAGAAACACTCGGATCGTCCATGCTTGCTTGCAACAGATCATCTCTGTTTTGTGGCGGGAAAAACTCAATGCACTGTGGCAGAAACATTCAAAGCCGCGGGAGAAGTTGCGGAGAGCAGAAACGCAACGACAAAAATTGGCCACCGACGATGCACCAAGGAAACACAAAAAATTTGCAAAACAACCTGCACGTATCAGGTGCAAAAGCGCAAACAGAATTAAAGCACATAATAAGTGATGATAAAAGCAATTTTGATGAAATCGTGTATAATTAGATTATAACAACAGAGCAGGTACGATCAAAGAAAAAAATCACGCAGGAACACAGCAAAAATGCAAACCGATAGGAGGTTAACCCAACTTTTAGACTTCACTCAGTGGTTGCGTTTCAACCACCTGGGCGGAACTACAGATACACGAGCAGTGCTTGGGACAAACTGTAACTCCACATCTTCAAGTTAAACTGTGGATTTTACTTCCCGCTGAGATATATACACAAATGTTCATTTGGTAGATTCTACTGCCCCTGAGATTCCTGGTCCGTGTAAAGCTGTGTTAAGCGATTACACAATTGAAGAAAACCACATGCAGTTGTGCAGCCCCCAAACCGGAAATGCTCGTACTTGAGGGCTGAAACAATTATTACTATTGCGGACAGCAAGGAAAGAAGAAAGAAAAGTCGGACGTGAAGCTCAGAAATAAGTAAGAAGAGTGAGAATGGTGAAGAGAGCGGAACAGAATGAAAGTTGAATAGTCGGCCTGTTTTTGCCCGGGGAACCGTAGGAAGTTAAGATTAAAGGACTTCCCGAACTTAGAGATAGTGCCCAAGTTCGATGACGTTAAGAAGATGATGAAAAATTGTCCTTGAAGACAAACACGGTTTGCTGAGTTCGCAGAGGTGCCGCTTGTGTGGAAGAAGCAGATATCACAAAAACACAGCAACAATGTATATAATGTGCATGAGAAAAAGCAGCCAGTGATGTTCACGGATTGTGACAGTCTGGTCTGCGCACAGAAATACTGCGCGTGTGACGTCGTTGAGGTGGAAATGACGCCACCATGAATATGAAAATCACACGAACAAGGAATTCAGCTAAAATTACGGACATCACTGTCAGAGACGCATCAACACGCTGCACACTACAGGATGATCGGTATTGTCTGGTGCCAGTTGTGATTAGTGGAGAATGAGAAAGATTCGAAGCAGAAATAAGTGGTAGGCGGTAACGTTTACCCGAGTGTAAGAAACACCTAGTGTCGTGTGAATGAACGCACTCGGTTTTAATACCACGTTTCTTTAGCGCGAGTTTTGACAGATGCTCTTGTGAGACAACTACAGTGGAAAGCAAATTTGAGATGCCTGAACCTCTTGCGGGAAATTAAACACACGCACACGAGCGTCAAAGATCTGTTTGTCGTAACCAGCCAAATTATACAAAGTTAATCCGGAATGATTTGATCGCAAATAGGAATTTGATCAAATTTGTATCTAAGCTAACCTGTAGCATGTAGCATAAAGAAAAGAACACAGGTATCAGAAACAATCAAATGAACAGAAAACAAAAACGAGCAGAGCAAGCAAATCTGCTGATCAGTCACAATAGGTTTAGCAAAAATGTAGATTCATTTCAGCGAAATAATCTGACTCAACCATTGCATTTGTTCGCAGCAGCTTGAATGCATTAATTAAGACTTAATGGTTGTTTCGAGCGACAGCAAACATCCCAGTAATGCACATTAGTGAAGTTGCTGATCTTGACGCAAAAAAATAATCTCATATACAGTCCTTGAATGGCTCGCCTTTGAGTTTCACGTAGCATAAAAAACGAGCTGATTGAGCACAAAAAATGAATCAGTCATACTTTGTCTGCGACATGAAATCCAAAATCTGCAAGGATTCCATATTCTGTATGATTTGTGGAAAGCGAACGTAAGACTTTCAAGGACGAATGTAGGACTCGATCCCGTAAAGCTTTACTTTCGGAACAACATTGATGTCCCTTAGGCACGTCGAACAATTCACGACGTAATACGAGCAATGCACACACTTGCAATAAAGCACACTGGAAAATTGGAGAACATGTTTAAATCTTTGAGCAGAAACCAAGAGAAAGTGTCTGGAATCCAACGCAGGGAACAGAACATATGGTCTTTGTGGGTTGTTTGGAAAGTATTGTATTTCGTGATCACCAGACACAGCGAAATAGAACCTCCTCCAAATAACCCAAAGTCGAGAGTGGCGACGTATAATGGAATATCGCTGTAGATCGCTTTACAATGTCTCATCATAGTTCTGTAGTTAACAAAAAAGCTTGATTTTCAAAGTTTCTCTCCAAGGTATTTTGTTTTCGGTAATTGAGGGCGGATGTTTTGAAAACTTAAATTGAACTTCGTCTACAAATGCTTTAAAATCTCCTCAAAGTACCGATTTCAGGTGCAAAAATTGATGTGTTTTGCAACCTGACAAAATTGTTGAAAATAAAATAATCTAAAAACACGCACGAAGCTGCGGATTGCACATTAGTTTACTGAGTGTTCGTGCTTCACTCCCCTTGACGACAAATTAATGACCAATCAGAATTTTTTCAGCCTCTTTCAAGATTTTAGCTTATTTGATACATCCCAAATATTCAATTTTTTTATACAGAAAGGAATTCTACTTGTCGAAAAATTGTTTTCAACCAACAAACCAGCTTGACATACCATCGGAAACCGTCATTGCAGCAATTATTTTTATAACAACTGCTCTCACGGCAGGACTTAAAATATATCAGTGATGCAATTTGATGCAAAACTGACACCAATAAACTTTGCAGCGAGGACTTACAGTAAGCACCATTTTGTAAAATCACAAAACTCGAACGTTGATATGCTTCAAATTAAGAGTATTTCAGATCGCTGCACAAGTTGAAATGTCCCAATGTCAACAGTTTATGTAGTGGAGGCTGTACATCCCTAGAAATAGGTGTTCGAATTGATATTAAAAAACGCAAAGTTGTGCAGATACACACTTGCATTTTTTTTCATTTTTCTCACTCCGATGTATTTTTCTATCTGCTCTAATTAAGTCAATGAAAGCATTTACTCTGAATCCTTAATTTACGTAAGAAATTAACAGACATGTAATAACAATTACGTTGCGTCAAGTTTGGAACTAACCAATCAACCTTGCTTGTGCTTTTAATTAAGGGTCGTGATTTGCAATATTTGACTAAANCTTGAGGACCAGCATACCATTTACAAAGAGTGTTTAGATTCTACAAGCAAAGCTCAGATCGCACTCTNAGATACGTGCAATTTAGCGTTTTACGTAATGTTTCACAAAAATCGAAGTAATCAACTGAGATCTGTCGTTGAGTCTATTTATTTGAACGTATGGCATCATTTCTCCATTTATCGAGATTTTCTGGAAACAAAGTATTTCTTAAAAATGTTTCAAATATAGAGTGAAACAATCATTGAATCATTACATGCTCTTTTCGTTTCTGGAAGTGTGTGATGCCATACCACAGTGTATAGAAATTTTAAGTTGGTTAGGACGATTAATGGTTAGAAGATGTTAAATCATCTTTTCAGTTCCCGCTCTATGGACAAGGAACCAGTTGTGACTTTTGGCAGTAGTGTGAATATCCACTTTGATACGCAAGAGTCAGTAAGCCATTGTAAGTTTAAACCGTATTCATAGAATCTGTTTGGTTGGTTTGTGTGGTGCATGTGCTTTTCCTTCACCTGGCGCATTTACGCAATCGCTAAATAAATCCTATTCCCGTTGCTGTATTGTTATAATAAAAGAAATTCAGTTGCTTGATAAATTGTTGAAGCAAACAAAAAATTTCCGAATGATTTGTTGCAGTCACGATAGTCATGGAAAGGGTTGCATTTCAGCAATTTGATTAAACTCAGCTCTAAAGTGGAGTTCATAATCTCAAGAGTTGTTCATAAAGTTTTACAGAAGATGCAAAATTTACCATGGACGTAGAACAATAAAACCAATGGGTATACAATTTCATGGAAAACCACATTTTTTGCAATCCTTCACATCTTTGGTTGGAAAACAAGCAAGATATGGCATGCACGTTAAAAAAATTAGTACTTGCATGCTAGTAAAAATGGGGTAAATGGAATGTCAAAAACTACTTTGCAAATCAACGTCTACTCATAGTTGATTTATTTCCAAAACAGAGCGGAGAGGTCCATTTCGCCAACGACACAACAGAATATCAGATTTGTCATGATCCTGTGAAACCTTCGGATTGTTTTCAAAATGCACTGCGCTTCGCATCACCATTTTAAAAGGACTTCATCATGACAATTTCTTCAATTTCAGAAACACAAATGGTTTCGCATTTTTCTAAAGATTTAATATGCCTATTTTCAAACGAAAAGGAAATTACCCATTTGAAAATTTACTTACCATTGCAGTTTCACTTTCATTTTTATAACCAGAACTGAAGCAATAAATATTGTATTTGAAACTGTTATCGCATAAATGCATACATTCAACTAAAATAATCTTTTTCTCAGGAGAGATTTTAAGTATTTGAAAAACATGTAGGAGATATTACTTAAGGAAACCTGTTCCAAGCATACATTCTGCAACATGTTACTTCACTTAATCTAAAGCGTGTGTAACCAAATATTCTATAAAAACCGCATCTATTTCTTATCCATTTCAACAGTAACATGGGTTATCATCGAACTTCTCCAAAAGNTTTTTTTTCACTTTACCCTGTTCAGCATAGATCTTTCTTCAAATGTATTCAGGCAATGCAACTTTCAGTGCAATCACTGCTACACGTAAGAAGCTGAAACCGATATTGCTGAATGTTCTCCAAGTTCTTATTAGCAGCGTAAAATCAAATGCTGTAGTGCTGATCGAAACAGTAGAGCATTTGATGAAGGGACTTTGCATTATATTTCAGATCAAAATCACAAACCACTTCAATGGATCGTCTTAGGTGCAGCTTTGATTGTTTCAATCATTGCTATTGGAATCGGTGGAGCTGCTTTTGCTGCGGTAAAATGCTAATGACACCGTTTCAGTAATAATGTTACAAATAATTTATACAAAACACGATTGTAGGGGAAAATTAGCAAAAAAATGTATTCACTATCTGTATATTCGCGTTTTCGTAACTTCTATCCATCTTAATTTTTGGCCCGGCGACACAATGTCCATGTGACTGGAGATTTAAAGAACGTTTGGACGGTCAAGAAAGTAAAGTTGAAACCACGGAGATTTTCTGGCATGCTGATATAAATGTAAATGAGCAAAAAATTCAGAGTACGTCACTTTTCAATGATGTCACAGATCAAGAAAACGCATGAAATTTCAGTGCACAGTAAAATCTGTTACTTCCAAGGGTTCATTCGTAAAATGATTTTTGCAGGCAAACACTGTAGATTTAATGAAGTGTACTGTACTAGCTAATGCAGAAAAAAGCGTTTGCTGTATTTGATGGGAAAACATGAAATGGGTGATAAAGTTGAGAGCAGAAACCCTTCGCCCCTATGCCCTAAAACGAACTGTTTGTCTTTGGTGTTTTTTGAGTATGCCACTGACTTCGTTAATTGTGAGTGCTTATGAAAACCCTGATTGTGACTAAGAAACACTGAAACGAATTTTGCAAATGCTTCAAACATTAATGTTGGTGACTGATGAAACTTAGAATGCATAGACAGGAAAAGTGAAAGATTATTTTTAAACATTTCCAAAGACGAACCTCCTTACTTTCAAACAAATCAAGCATGTTTCAGTTACAGACAATGCGGTAGGTTTGCATATCAACCATACCAATGAAATAAAATTGGAAGCGTGGTTTTTCTCACATTCCCCGCGAGTTCTTTTCGTTGTGTTTGAACAATCAGTAACGCTCTTTATCTCAGAAATACGTACATAAGCATAACGAACTGTAAAAGCCAACAGCTGAGTTTTAACAGACACGATAGTTATATGAAAGAAGCTAGCTTTACCTATTTTTTGTTTTATGTTGCATCAACTGGCTTTGAACAATTTTGTACAGGTCCGGTGGCAAAGTCCGTCAAAAATAAACGGAGGTAAGAAAAATAATACTGCTTAAGACGTGAAAAAAAGTATTTCCCAAAATGTCATTGCATGCTATTCAATGCAGAAAACAAAAGATTACTGTAGGTCCATAAATTGTAAATTTACTGTATCGAATGACTTCAAACAACAGATTTGTTATAAAATTTCACCCATATCCAGAAAAGTCTGCTATCCACGTTTTTCCCATTAGGCTTCAAAATTTTTCTTGCATTCGTGTATGTCGCTGAGAAAGTTTTATAAGTCACAAATCTAAAGTCTTCGGTTGCCTAACCTTGATTTACCGGTAAACACACGAAATAATTATACCTTGATTTCTTTACCTGACTACTTTGCTCTCGTTTCTTCTTAGTGCTTATTTTCTCATTTGGTGCGTGCACAGTTTTGGAAAAGTTACTCTAGCAGATGTTACCGATCTCCTGAAAACGTAAGCAAGGAAATTCTAATCAAAGTACTAGGCATCACATTGACTATTTCAATAGGTGTGCCCGTTTTTTTTGGGTCCGACAACTGAAATATTTGAAAAATATTCAAGGATGAATGAAACGTTACGCTGTTATTGGAAACGTCTAACTCTAGAAAATGTAAGTCTCTGGGTTTTATTCTCCTGTTCTTGCACAACTAGATGAGTGCAGAAACGCTATGCTCTTTTGCCAAATTTCACCACATTTCAAGGATCTTTGCTTGACACCCAAACGAAAATCCTTAAACGGCGTTATCAGTGGTCTAAATCCACCACAAATTATCAACAGAATTTTTTATTTTAGAAACCGCCTATGGTGAGACTCAGGAATTCATAAAGCTACGAAGGAACATTACGTCAGGGATGGGTATGTTTCACACATAGACACAATTTTGAACAGAGAGAACGAAGTGGCAATATCACAGCGTTTGACTAATATAATCCTTAAAATATTGGTTTTCCAGAAGAATCATTTCTCTCATTTGTGTCCAAGTGAACATATGACAATATCAATCAAAAACGCCAAATGCATACTCCGTTTTTCGTAGGGATTCTGAAGAGTTTGCAACAGCAAGCGCTGACCATGCAACGAAATGTGTCATCGCAATTGCACAAGAGCTCTTCAACAATTCTCGGTGAGCTGATGAAACCTTTTGTTATTTTGCTTATCTGAAGATGTTCCGTTGGAGGTTCGCCGAACAAAGTCAGTGCAGTTAAAGCACTATTTTTTTGTCAAGGCCTACGCCGTTTCAAATCAGCGCAGTCCTTGCAAGATCAGTGATATCTATCAAGTAGTGCTGATGCTACAACGCCACTTGTTGCATAATCAGTTACTGTTGGTGTGTGTTGCTAAAGTTGTTACCATGTGCATCGAAGAAAGAAGTCGATTTATACAACCGTTACCCTGGCCAGACAACCTCATCCTTTTTTATGTTAACCGCCAAACCTTAATACAACAACATTTAGAGGATACTGCAGGTTACATTGCACACAACCCATGTTTTAGCATGCTTGGATTAAACTTAAAAATTTCAAAATACACCTTAGCACAAAATTTGAAACACTGTTGGTGATCAAGCATTTTCATCTTCTGAAATAGATGTACAGTGAAAATCACCGCAGCGATTTTCTTAACGCCTTTGAAAGTTTTGACCATTATTTGACAGTTGTCGACGCAAAATCTGCAAAAATTCAAAAATTCGGTTCAAGCCTTCTCGCAAATTTTCTGTTCAATAAAAAATAATTCTCTTAGATCCTCGGCCTGTGGGATGTTGGTACAGGACCTACCACTCCTCTGTTAAATTTGTTCTTTTCGTTGCATTTCCTTTCACTGTGCTTGATGCATAGTGAGTTTCGTTTCAGGTGAGTTTGCGTCCAGCATAAATAAAATGATAATCACCTATTCTGAACGCTAAATATTAAAGTTTACCATGTAACGCGTGCCACGCCCTAAAATGCGCAAATATTCCGTTGGAGAAGGTTGACGTCATGACCAGAAGTACTGACCTGCTTGAAGGGCCAATGTTGCCGCCAATATATAGCACACTACTGCGTTTCGTTAATGTTTTTGCCAAGTCAAGATATTTTCTTCGGAATAGTTGCAAGGATTGGTTACTTGAATTTTGAACGTTCAGTTCGAATGAAACATTCACAAGTCATAGTTTGAATATAATTTTCATATGATCGCACATCCCAAGAGGAGTAGAGCCATAAATCTGTTTGTAATTTAGTCAAGTTGCAGGAGTGTTAGACACAAAAAGCTTGAAACAAACAGAAGTGTAAAAGTCAAAATATGTCAAAAGCACAAATTTTTAAAATGTTTCAAAGTTCTATGAGCCCTTCCTACATTTACGCTCTTAATTCCTGAACTTCAATATCCAACATTCATTCACTCGACCACCAACAATACAACTAACATCATGCATGGTTAGCTATGACTTTTTTTAAGTCGGCTTTATTTCAAATAACTAAACAATCTGGCATCACATCGTAACGGAAAAGATAAGCCACTGTTCCTGTTGCTGTTTTGATGATTGAGTCTTTGTTTGTCATTTTCCTTGATGAAAGTCCGATACGCAGATTTTTAGAAATACAGCGTCGTTTGTTACACGAATGAGAATGAACAAATCATTTGATAATTCTGCTGGGTCCTGTTGCCTGGTTATGCAATAACTAGGCGTGACATATTTTCGTGATTGAAAACTGGGACGCTTCAGAATAACGAGCCTCATCAGACAAGTGGCTCATATCTTTATACATAGACTTTGTAGCTATTTTCGCTGAGTATTGCAGAAGTTTCACCTGAAGCGATTTCAATCTTAAAAGCTTTACTTTCATACCGACATCAGGTACAAAGTAGCGAACCACAACAAACACTTTGCCCACCTTACCAAGGACGCCGACACAGCGGTAGGGGGGCAGTAAAATAGTTGAGGGCAATGAAAACAAAAAAAATCGTTACCAATAATGCTTGTTTTTGTTCAACGACAATGCTGACCTCAAAAATAATAACAGAAATTATAGAAATTCTGAAGTTACGGGGTGTGCAAATAGCTGCAACAAAAATGTTTCAAGTTGATCTTGATAAACCATGAAATTTCCTGTGATACTTTCATGAAAAGGCACCTCCGCACCCGTTCCCCCCATATGAAAGGGCAAGGGGGCAATTCCCACATCATCTCCCCGCTCTCCGACGTCCCACCTCTTTTTTGTTCAAAGCATCAATAGCAACGGAAACAAAATTAGCTTTTTCTGATTCTTGGAGTAGTTCAGAGCAATCATCGGGACAATGCAATTAGCAATTATTGATTCCCATTCCGTTCTAACAATGGCAAATTTAGGTTCAAAAATTTTTTAAACGAGCTGAGAGGTTGCAATTGGAACTTTTAAAAGACTCCGTAAATAGCAGCGTGATACGCAAAAGTAGCTTATTTCGCTGCTAAGAGTAGAGACTCATCAGAATGAGCAGCTTTGAAGAAGTGTGTCACACAAGATGAAGACATTGCTGCCTCAACAGAAAATTTTTTGGTTTCCAAGTGGTTGTCAATATCTGAGGGTTCGCCACGGCTAATTCAAAAAACAGATAATTCTAATTCAGCATAGTAATTTTTAGACAAGATCCAAATCGAAGCTCAAATAAGAAACTGTTAGACAAAGAAAAATAACATAGGCCTACCAGCATTTTCAGAGTGATTCAATAGAATGAGAAAATGATAAATGTTTTTGCTGAAGGAAATGAGTTATACGAAATCATTTCTAGCCTTTTGCACGTTCGTTAGGAATTTGTTTCTCTCGCTAGCCGAGCAGTAGTCGTGGCCAAAATTACCAAAACTTCACCGTTGGTAAACTTGGACAAAAATTCAAAAGAAACAAAACTTTCATCGTTGGTAAACTTGGACGAAATGGCAATAAAAACCAAAACTTTCTCTGCTGTTATACGTGGCAAAAATGCCAATAAAACGCAAAATTTTCACCGTTGGTAGTCTTGGACAGAAATGCCAATAAGAACCAAAACTTTCACCGTAGGTAACGTTGGCCAAAAAAAAACAAGAAGAAATGTCAGACGTCCATAGAAAAGACTTATTTCGAATTTGATTATCTCAAACTTCGTGTCCTCAATAAAATGTTTTGACCTTTCACAACAAGGAGCAAGCCTTTTTTGGCTAACATAAAGTTCTAGAAACCTCCATTAGAAAAAGAGAAGTACAGCGTTCATGTCGTCAATAAAATGCTTTGACGTTTTACCACAAGTACACGCATGAGGTGCAGGCCCTAGCCCTATCTGGCTAGAAATTTCTTTCCTCTGATGGCGAATCCGTCATACATTCTCTTGCCTGTTCTTCAATGAAAACCACGAGTTGAGCAGTAGCAATTGGCCCCAAATTGATCTACGTGGTCAGCAGTGATTTGCACTCGTGTGATCTGATCCGTTACTGGTTTCGGTCAAATATTGCTGGTGTGACTTTCTAGCTCACCTGCATGCGCAAACAAACTTCTTTTGCCCAAATAGGCCAAGGTTGCCGTAGGAGGGACTTTTGTGTAGGAATTATGTTACACCTCAGGAAATCATGGGTCAATTTGGGCAAATTGTCGTTCCCAATCGAAAACTACAAAACGTGGGCAGATTTCCATAGGAATGTCTGAAAGAGTGTCTGAAAATGCAGCTACTGAAAGAACCAGCTTTCGACGTGAACGTTAACTATTTTTCAATTGAAGTTGAAGAATGGTTTGCCCAAACTGGGCAGAGGTTACCTGACCGGGGTTTTAACAAAAATTCACAAAATATTCCTGATTTCGTCGCTTCAGCTTTAACCATACATTTTTGCAAGTTATCTCATTCCACAGCAACAAACATGTTACTGCGTTATGGCGAATGCCTGGCATCAATATAGCTTTAGTGATACCGAAAATGGTTGGCCGTGTGATTTCGCAACCAGAATTATTGCGAGATGAGTGAAAAATCCAATGCGTACTGACTGTAGGCATAGGAACATTGCAGCGAAGAACGCAAATAATTTACTCAGTTTCTGCAAAGAGCTTTTGCAGTACATTTGCATGTTCTACCAAGGTGTCTGACATTAAAAAAAAATTCTTACGTTGCCATTGTTGAAACTTCAACGAATTCTCTAAAATTCAACTATCCTCAGAAATAAAAACGCCCGGTGCGTATATCTAGAAAAACAATGAACTCAAGGCATATGGTCTCTATCGCACGAAGGTGGCCAAACTACGCCCCGCGGGCCGCATCCGTCCGCCGACCAGGTTCATCAAAACATCTTGCACATTTTTTCAAGCACAGCGTTTCTCACTGTGGATGGCAGTGCAATAGCAGTGGCTGCTGCCTCTCTCTTGTTGACTTGTCTGCCGCAGCAGCTCTTAGCTGCAAGCAACGCTATAAAAGTGTAAACACAATGGTGTGGTTTTATTGTTATTATTGTACTACAATATATTTTAACAGCATATTTTTGCATACATTGTGTATATCGAACTGTATCTGGCCTTCCAGTGTCCAGGCAGTCGCGAATTCGACCCTCGGGTCAAAATCTTTGGCCACCCATGCTATGGAATTACTTGGCAAAATTTTTTCTATCAATCCCACTTTAAACAGAAAAAGATAAAATTCAAATTTTCGAGACTATGAAAAAACTGAATTTGAATACTTCATGAAAACGGATGCCAAAATATTTTTCTCTAAAATGTCTGCAGTTCTTAGAGCACTCGTATCTATGTGGTTGTTTGCACGACTCTTAGAGGTTCTTCAATGTCACAATAGCCATTGTCCATTTTGAGAAAGAAAGCCAGTATTTCATGGTGATCTTGCCTCTGCCCAACAAATATACAAAAACGGACGTGTTTTTCAGTTTTCGTTTCCATTATATGACATAGAGACAAATTTGAATATAAATCTGATCATTCAATTGAAGGTTGCTTTATACACTTTTTCCAGGATGTGCAGACACTGCTTTCCACTTCCTTCCCGGCATCCACTCTTCATTTGCCCAGTACTTGCCTCCTTTCCCAGCACTGTCCAGCGCAACTGCTTGTGCCTGGGTCCACGTGCAAAACTACAGGAGCACTGGCTTGTCCATTTCATCGTACGCATCAACACAGTCAAGTAACGATTTTCATGTGCGTCTTCATTCCGCCACGTCCTTGGGAGTGTATGCGGGTGGGTTAAGAACAGCGCTTAACATCGACATACCTGTACAAACATGGGTAAGTTTCATTCAACACCACTGACATGGCAAAACTACAAAACATCAATTCGTTTGAAGTTGCATTTATTTTTAAACTGTTTAAGTGCCTTTTTCTACTTATTGTGCACTATACCTAATAACATACGTGGAATCATTGTCGTGATTAGATACTTCCACGAAAAAAGATTAGATACTTCCACGAAAAAAGATTAGATGCTTCCACGGAGCTTGTACACTTGAGTTCTCTGTCTCATGCTTTGTGACAACAACATGGTCGGATTTCTCAAAAAAACTAACATGACTTGTTGCAAAACTAAAGATTACAAAACAAAAAAGGCGTTTTTTTGCAGATATAAGCAAATTCGGAAAATGTGAAATGTTGAATCAATCTCTAAGTGATTTCATACTTGCGGTAGATAGCAGGTACTACTAATACGTTCAACTGAATCTCAGAATTCACCAAAACATACGTTTTGCTCATAGACGCATCTCTGTGCATACTTCGACTCAACCACCAGAAAACTTGGAACTTACATAAATGGAAATCTAATGGAAGAAAAAGACTATCCAGGATCAATTGTGACTGGAGGCGGAGTTTTACACCTCGGTCAAGATCAAGACAGTTATGGTGGAATGCACGACCCAGAACAGTCTATGAGGTTGTTACATTTCGCAGATGTTCTATAGAAGCTGCTTGAGTATCGGATTGTCAATTTAATATTTCAAAGTTATTTCAAGATTTTTAAACAAGGTGCCGATTTGGACAATTATAACATATTGAAACAAGGCCTTTTTCGAACTATTGGCTGCAAGCCATCAAGGCGACGAATAGTTGACAAAGGTAAAAAGCATTACTTTTTTCAAAAAGAAGCCAACTATAAACCTAGTCGACAGAAATACCGAAGTTGTTTCATAGGTCATATGCTAACTTTACAGTAATGGTTTCTCCATTCGAAATCTGTCCAAACCTGCTCTATGTATGAGCCGCATATCGTAAAATCCAAGTTACAAAGAGCTGCAATAAAAAAACTAAAAACACTAAATTTATTTGCTATCTACGCTTCTGTGACATCAAACTATTTTAGGAACGACTTGCAAAAGTAATGCTGTACGGTATTCTAGTTACCACAGTCTTATTTTAAAATAATTCTACATTTTGCAGTAGAAATAAAAAACAAATATATAATTTTTCGGAAAGCTCAAAGAGCCGCATGCAAAGGTTGGAAGAGCCGCACTTTGGCCACCCCTGTAATATAAGTAATTAGCAGAAATCACTTTGACATTCAGAGAAGTTACTGATGTCCACGTTTAATCGTTCCTCAAAAAATAGTATGTGCAAGATTTTTCTGAATTTGTTTGGTTACTACTTTCGCTTTTTATCAATCTTTTGCTTTGAACTCTTGCAGATTATTACCAATCTTGATCAGTAAAATACTTTCATCTTTTCAATGAACTACATGTTTTGCAGCGGCAGCATTCAGAGTTTCATGATTTGGCCGCGTTTGCTTTCGTCGTTGGAAATTTACAATCTCGCTAAAAAGTGCGAATGTCCTCGCGGGTTCGTCATTTCCATGTCACTGGATCAAGTTTCCGTTGTTGGAGACATGTCATCGATAAATGGAGAATGTCGAACGGTCTGAATTACGGAGGAAAATGGCATGAAACCAAACGATAAATGCAGCTGCAAAATGATATATCTCAAGCACTTTCAGCAATAAAAATGTGTATATACTTATTTTAATTTTGTTGCACTTGTTTCCATGATTAACACAATTTTATTTGATATCTGAAACATGCAAAAAGTTACTCAGATAAATCATTTGCCATTTGGCTACTTCATGGCACCACATGTCATCGTACTGCAAAATGCTATTTCCGAATTGCAAGGACTTTGGAAATTATATAATGATTCATTTTCAGATAAAGCAGCATACCTATTGGCTTTTTCAACCTCGCTGCCTAGTTGCTTCAGTTCAAGAAAAATATTGCTCTATCAGCGAAAACCACAGAATATCAGAAAACAGATCAAGTGTGAAAGCTGCTCAATTGTTGAAGGTCTTGCAAATTATTTTCTGAGGCGTATGATCCCAGGCAACATGAAAAGTTTCAGAAAATATTTGAAATTTGTTGTAATTTTTGTGTTATTATCTGCGTACCATCAAGACGACATATAACTCGTGTGAACGCTTAGTAGCATGTCTGCGGAGAACCAGGCGGGTAGTAACTACTGTACTACAGACAAAAGGGATAATAAAGCCTGTTTCCCATAGGTGTGCGTGTGTGAAACACGTGTTCAATCAGCTGTTGGCGAATTTGAAATTCAACTAAATTGGTAGTGAAACTGACACTCCAGCGCAAACAACCGCCAAATTCTGATTGAATGACACTTGTCACGCTCGACGAAGCTCGAGCGATTGCACGTCAACTAAAGCAGATGTAAGAAAGACAGGAGTCGGTGTTTGGTAATCTGGTGTGTGCAAACGTCGGAAGGATATCCACCTCCTGATTTACATAGAAATGACTCACGAATTAGAGGCACATCCAGGGGGGTTACTGCGTTGCTTCACATAGTTGCTTTACAGGATTATAACCACTAGCTTGTATTAATACACTGAACATGTTGAAAATGATTGTGTTTGTCTTGAACCAAAATGAATAACAGCAGATCTGGTAAGACTGGAAATGTTTGTAAAGTATCCCGATGATGAAGTTCCGATACGACGATCGAGGCTTTCACAACTGAACCAGGATTCAGCTGTGTTTGCACTTTCTTGTCTCTGGTTACGACGATGAACACCATACCTCACATACGCTGCGGAGTTTGAAATGGTGCTCAAGATTAAACGAAAACAATTGCTTTTCGGTCACAAGCCATTTGAAAAAAATGCAATGGTTACAGTCACGGTACTATTTCTGAGCTTTTTGTTTCTGAAGACCAAACACACGTTCAGGAAGTAACTTGATTTGTTTGTCCAAGTGAAAGTCAGAGAAAGTATAGCGTTTCTTTATTCTAAGAAACAAATCAAACCGCGTTTGGCCAAAGTGGACTTCACAACGTAAGTTCAAGTCTTTTGTGGAAGAGCGTCTTTCCTGAAAATCTTTACGATGTGTTTAAAGGAGAAGCAGCACTTTGAACATGACGTACTTATCCACAAATTGAAAATTGACCAAGGTCGGCGATAGCTCAGCAGTGTCTTGATTTCCTTTCAATTGCAAGCCTTAAATCAAAGCGCCTGGGCATGAAGAACAATTCAGACTTCTGCCTATCAAGAATGGCTCTAATCCAACCAATACAAAGAATAGAACATATTAAACCGTTAAATATGAACTGAGCTTGAGGTAAAAATTGCAAATGTTTCTTCATTTGTAAATATCGGTACATTCATAGCCGAGAAGCTTCAGAACATTCCACATGCAAAGGTGTTCCTAACGTTATGCACAAAAACGTTGTGCACGATTTCAGCATCGACTACTTCATCAAAAACCGTTAGATGCCTGTATACACAGCTACTTTTCCTTCGTGGTATTGTGTCCACTGTCTTTTATGTGCAATCACGTTTTTTATGAGCGAATTTCAAATGGTGGGAATATATCGTGAGCAGTAATTACTTTCTTCTTGTTAGGTTTCTCAAAAATTTAGGAAGGTGATGAAGTGCGTTGGATCAAATAAAACTGCCTGCAAGTCCACCTCCAAGTGAAAGGCTTTCATTTTACGCCAGGGGTCTCAAACACGCGGCCCGCGAGGGCGGTTTGTGCGGCCCGCGATGCTTTTCGGGAATTTCCAAATGATTAACATTTTCATTGCCAGGTGCCTTGAAAAACGATGCAGGGAAGTTATTGAATCAAAACTGAATGATGCTCAGTGCGGTTTTCGTCCCAGTCGTAGCACTACAGACCAAATTTTTGCTCTCCACTGAATTTTTGTGATATCTTGGGAGTGTGGCAAAGACGTCTACACATGCTTTGCCGATCTCCTCGAGAAAGCATGCGATCGGGTTCCTCGTGAAAGACCTTGGAGTACCCAAAGCTTTTCACGCTTTGGATTCGTCACTGCATTCCTGCTCAGAAGTTGCAGCTAAGTCAAGAAACATTCAAGTTGCTATTTTGCAGTGGCAGTGAAGTCCAGCGGAGACATTTCTGCGGAATTGCAAGAGGGAAAAAGCGAAGAACAAGTTGCTACAGACTTAAGTCTATGCAACGATAAGGATAGACCTAGTTTAACCAGCGGTACACTAGCAGAAGAATGTCAAAGAGTGTTATCGAAAAGCACGATAGATGAGATGGCTGAGCCTGTCACTGGAGGCAACGATATCGTTCTCTAGTCAGCTAATATACTAGAAAAAATGCGGGAACATTGGTTCAAAATGACACAGGTTCTCTTTTACATGGTGATGAAAAGTTTTTTTAAACTGTGTTGTTTTGCAACAAAGAAAAGACAGAAACTCGTCACGGAAACGCACCGCAAGGTTTATTCGTCACCACAACCACAACGGCGAAGTAGTTGACAGAAGCTGGCTTGCTTCTGGTCACAGGTTTGCAACAGTTTTACAAATCGCTAATTTGTCATAAATCATTGTCAAATATCTTGTTGCATCATAAAGATTTGTTACACTTGAGTTAACAAATGTAACGTCACAAGATTACGTCTTGAATATTAACGATCGGTGGAAATACCAGTGACTTCATCGATCATGACATACCTAAAGCTTCTATGTCCGAAAATGCGGCCTCCCACCACGCCTGGGCCTCATCCCTCCACCGCCTAAATCCGGAACTGAAGAAACCGCTACAGTACACTGTGAATGATCATGCTCTTGTGAGGGAACTACAATGAAAATGGAAAGCAAATTTGAGATGCTTAATGCTCTCGATAAAAAATGCACGCACCAGCGTCAAAGATCTGTTTGTCGCAAAAGAGCAAATTTGTGAAAAGCTAATCAGTAATGATTTGATCGGAAAAAGGCAATTTAATCAAATATGTACCTATGCTAACCTCTTGCACGTAGCACAAAGCAAACAACACAGGTATCATAAACAATTAAATGAACGAAAAACAAAACCAGCAGTGCAAGCAAATCTGTTGATCAGTCACAATACGTTTAGCAAAAATGTAGATTAAATTCAGAGAAAAATTCTGACGAAATATTCGCATGTGTGTTCGTAGCAGCTTGAATGCATTAGCGATTCGCATGTTAATGAGTCAACGGTCCTTTTATGCGGCATCAAAAATGCCAGTGATGAACATCAGTGAAGTTCCTGGTCTAGACGCAATAAAATAATCTCATGTAGTCTTCGAATAGCTCGACTTGTATATCAAGCAGAATTGAAAACGAGCTGATTGAGTACAAAAAATTAAACATTCTGAACTTGTCTGCGACGGGAAGTCCATACTCT
>JGI24022J15233_10002325_pt1 | contig 17642 bp, 13 predicted proteins | sample Ectturendosymbi2_FD_15233 | JGI IMG/M metagenome (IMG submission 15233) | reverse complement strand
TCTTTCCTGGAGCAAAACTTGGTAGACGGTTGATTGACGGCGGGCGTCTTCCCTTCTAACGATTGCACGCGATCGAGTGGCAATTGCATGAAAGCAACAGCACATTATACGCAGCCTTTTATTGCACGAGAAATAGAATAATGCAGCGTGGCATAAGACGATCAAAAACAGGCGTCAAGGTGGACGCGCAAGCAGAAAACAACGCGCTGTGTTATACAAGCAAGTACACGTGGTCAGGTGCCGCGGACGTCGCTGCTCCAGACACAACACTGCGCTTGCGCTGGTTTCGCGCGTTGTTCACGGCGCCGCTGGTGCGAATGATCGTAGCTGGAACATCAAACGGCTCTTGAAACGCGCGGCTTTCTCATCAAGCATCCTGGGACAAGAAGGCGACAGCATTACGTGCTAGTTTTCACTAAAACAGAAAATTTTACTTCGGGCGTTAAAATATCATCGGTTTTACTTCGACCGCACTTTCCATACCTAGTCTTTTTCCACGCGAAGACAGGATGAAAACGGTCTTCGTTAATGTCACAGACGGGAAATTGGCAATATATGATCGATTACGTATGTCTGACCTTCAAACGAAACTGAAGAGCTAAAATATTCCACAGTAATCACGGATAGAAAACGTCGGTACCCGATACCAATAAACCTCAAGTTTCGATGCTCGTGAAACGTTCCCGGAGCAAAAACAAAGTGCTGGTTGCGACAACGCGGTTAGAAACGAAAACTTTTAATGACCGCCGTTCCACAGCGCCAACCGCATTGCTGAAGGCTGACGCAATAACCTGTCAATGTCTGCGGGAAACAGAGCGGCGTGCGACATCAGTGCTTCATGACGTAATTGAGCTGAAACGAACAGGCAGGAGGTCTGCGGATGGTTCTGACTGAAGCATTATTGCGCCAGCGCTCGCCAGACCCGCCGCGCGAAATTATGATCCCCAAAGACGGTCCAACGGCATGGACCTTATCATGCTTCACCGTGCGTAAAACCGCTAACTGCTTGATTATGCTTAAGCGCATAATTTGGTGATCGCAGAAAGAGACGGTTGTACAAGACAAATGTTGCTTGACATGAGATCTACCAGACAAAAGTGCGTGACGTAAAACGAGCATAATCGATGGACATCCTAGTTAGCAACGCCTACTTTAAAGGCTGTAATAAACTACGATGGAAAAAGGTTGTTCAGTAGTGGTTTAGTCGTTTCAAACAACTTAGCTACGATCAGCGCCTTCAACTGCACAAGTAGTTGGCAATTTGGCATGAAGGGTATGTTTCTTGATGACATCTGTACCGCTCCTAAAAAAAATTTTTGTTTAAAGCGTTGGCTAAAGCTTGAAAAAGAAATTCCGACAGAACCCACAAAATATAATGATTTGATTTCAAAGCAAATTGCACGGGACCAAATCCTAGAAAAAAGGAGCTTCGATCTTTCTTGCGTGACAATACGAAGCTATGGGCAATGCTCGCAGGACAACTAGTTTCGTTCGACATTTTTCTTTATGTTTCAATTTCTGTTCAACACATGCTCTTAATCGCTTTTGAGAAGGCACTAAAGTTAAGTGATGGCTACTTGCCAGCCACACTCCTCGACTTTCCAGCCACGATCTGGCGTCCTGCGCATTCCCAGACAGACGCCAAGTCCGCGTGCGCGTGTTTCAGCGCATCAAGAGGCCAGGTGTCTGCGCTGCGCGTTGAATGTTGGTTTGGGAAAATTCGGAGGACGCCACAGCGTGCAGTCGCTTCGTTTATCTCGCCAACCGCAATGAGGTGCTTTCCAAGCAGGGTATTGGGAATCGCGTCGACTACAGCCAAGTTAAGGGCAAACAGCGTCGTTGTACGGCGAGCAGTTGCAACGTTGTACGCCGATTAAAAAAGTCGGCATCGCATCCACAGCCAAGCATAGTGATGAAGACCCAGACATGTCCAGCTTAGGAGAAACTCTCACCGTAAGTGAGCAGGTAGAGAACAAGGCGTCTCTCTAATTCAACTTAAACAAATACAGCAGAAATGCCCCATTATATGTCATGCAGGCTGTGCCATCAATAAAAAGAGCGAACGCCCAAATACAGTGGTTCCCAACCTGGGGTTGTTGTACCAATGCAACGCACGAGGTCCGCGAGTTGGAAAGTCGTTTCGCAGCGCTTGTCTTAGATATTACGTTTTTTTCAACTAAGCAATTTAAGAGCAATAAAAATGATTTAATGTAACTGGGGATTCACAAGAAGTTATTTCAGTGATGAAGAAACAAAACGTTAATGATATTATTCGGTCTTATGCTTCACCGGTAGGAACAGGTTTTAAGATTGCTCAAACAGCGACAACGGGAAGTGTTTGGACACTTTCTACAACTTAAAGATAGCGCAGCGGTTCTCAAAGTTTTTTCAAATTCCCCCCTTATCAATGAAAACACTGTCAATTCCTCCCAACAAAAATCACAAATAAATTATTTCAAAAATTTCACCTTATCTGCTGTGAAGAAACAATAGACGATTAAGCACCAAGCAGACGCTTTTAACGTCAGTCACTGCAGTTAAAGCAGCTTGTGCTTGCGTACTGTAGACATTCCCATATAAACCAACTTCGTTGTGCAGTTTTTTAGGTGTTCAATAAACAAACAATAAAAACTTGAGGTTTTTTCATCAACAGCATTTCCTCCCCAATTTCTCCCTGGAACAAATTTCTTCCCAGGAATTAAAATTCCTCTCTTAGTGAGCAAAGTGGTAACCGTGTGAGAACCACTGCACTAGCGTTCACCCACACAGATTGTGATGTCACCTTCGTGTGGCGCAGCCAGTAAAAAACAAAAATATGTCTGAACACTTTGAAACCAAAGTCAAACAATCATATCGGTGAACCTTGAAGCAGAAAAATAGCTTCTTCTGCGGCCTACACATAAGCCAGTGCCATGGCAACCGCCTCGTCGTCCGACAGCAACAGACTAGTTGCTCATCGCGTTTTGACTGGACTGCCACCGTATGACGAACAGGTTGCAGACATAAATACCGACGGAATGCTCTACGTCAGGGGTTGGCAAACTTTACTGCGTGCTGACTCAAGGTTGCAAATCATTCAGCGCGCCAACAACATACGTATTTTTATACAAGTCATGGTTAATCTTCTGCGTAATGACAACGTAATTGATACGTAAAACTTGGAGCTTCTGCGTGCCATTGAATATCGCTTGGTGCGCCAAATGTAGCACGTGTGCTTTAGGTTGCCGACCCCTGCTCTGCGTCGTGCGTAACCCTCTGTTAAGACGTGCGTCAAGAATCATTTGCGTTATTGTCACGAAGCGTGGTTTGCGTCCCATCGGTGATATTTTGATTCGCAACAAACTTCCGTCAGCGTTTGCTTCACTGCACCTGCCCTATAAACATTTACGTCGATTGGCAGTAATCGCAAAAGAACGCTGTTCAATCAACAGTAACACGGTCACGTGGCGGAACGAAGCATCGTGACTTGCCACGGAGCCCGAGTTATTAAAAGCGACTTAGATTGCAATGCTAAACTATATTTAAACTTACAACAGCTGCATTTGCCTCGACTGTTGACAAAAAATACAGTGGATAGATGTGAACAAATAAATGGCAGCTTTGGTCACTACGGTAAGCTTTGAACAGAATCGCCGTTGGTCACAGGTGAGCGTCGTTCACCGAGCGCCGCTACACCACCCCCACATGCTATTTGAACCGCATTCAATTACTATCCGGTGGTCTTTCAAATTGCTACGACTTCGCGAGCCAGCTGCCGGAAGTCACGTATCTTTCAGCAAGCAGTCTAAAATTAATTCATTTTTATTAGATATGCTGTTGCAACTGACAGTTTAATCGGAGATTTCTTAGCAACTTGTTGTACCTCGATCAATTTTTAAACCACGTACGTGCTGTGTTTTTGTTTGTTGTTGTTTCTTTCACTTATATATAAAAATTCAAACATCCGGTTTTTGGTGTACCGACTCAGGTTTCTGAAAATATTTCCCTAACTACCGGATAATCAAGGAATCGTTGTATTCCGCATAAAAATAACTGGTGTATCGTTGAACCGTGACTGGCGCACAACAACCGCGTAGTAAAAGCGGCGTGAGCCACCACACCCTGTGCGAGATATCACCGTTCACAATCAAACCGGTTTAGCTTACACTGCCACACGGTTAGGGTAATTGAACCCGAATATAGGGCTGCAAGGAGTTTCTGAATGGAGACGGAGAAAGTGCTCATTTGGTGATGCGAGTTGAGTTGTCAAGAGCAGCAAAATTCGCCGAATATTTTACCTCCTTTCCAAGCTGCTGGTGAGTGGAGGAAGCGTAGACAAAGCTTCGTCAAAACTCTTTCTGCAAATAGGCGAATGATTGCATGGTAGACATCGAACACTCCATATCGACAGCCTTAGAATTATAGCATTCTGCGTCTTTTATTTAAAAACTGGGCCAAACCACAGTTTTAAAATGGATTTCCGAAGTACATATTGCATCGACTGGTTTTAAATCTTGCACTTCCCATGGACACGTGTTCATGTGAACCGAGTATATCAGGACAAACCTAAAACTACGGCTAGTATCAGCTTCAAAAATGATTAAATCACTTTTAAGTTGTATGATTTAGTTGATGGTGGCATGCCGCTTGAGTGAAGCAAGACGACCACAAGAACGCATTTGCTCAAGAACTCCTGCCTCGAGCCACTTAAGGACAATCGTCAATTTACCGATCCACGATTTAAAAAGCAATGTTCTATCGTGCATTTGTTGTTGACAATCAAAAATCTTCTTCAAAACGAATTTGATATTTGTGCAACTGCTCTCGCAAGACTTGCATGGTAGGGTTATTGCAGGGTTGGAATTTCTAAACAAAATTGCGTTTCAGGTAGGAAAACATTTGAGGGAGCTTTTGGCAAGCTCTTCGTAACGTTTTTTGCGTCGTTTCTAGAAAGTTTAATTTATATCAAAGTTTAACGAATATCGCTTGCAAAAAAATAAGAGAAGGCTGCGAAAAACGTATTCCTTACTTGCAATCAGGAGTGGCAAAGGCAGCGGTGGCCTGTTGCATGGTTTCAATATCAAGTCGTGCTTGGAACGCGCCGTTCGCGTTGAACTTGGTCACACACTGCATCAAGCGCAGGAGTTCGTCCGCAACCGCTTGAATTACGTCAGCCATCACCCGAACGACTAGGTCAGGGCAAATGGAATGCACCTGAAGGAAGTCAGAGTAAATTAACGCGTCGGAAACGCAACAAAAGAAAGGTCATTCCGCTTGCTGAGCTGGCGCATCTTGGTGCTGACGCGTACAACTTGGCACCAGAAGGGGAACCACTTTCATCCTAAACAGACGGTACTTTCTTGAATAACGTGACACAAAGGAGTCTTACCTCCGCATGAATGGCGATGGTGGACATGAGAGCGGTTTTGATGTAAGGGCGGACATCTGTTGAGGAGAAACAACAGTTTTCCATTAGCGGCCGTCACTCCACGGGGTTTTTAGGCCGAGGTACTTTCCTTCGAAACTTGAGGCTCAGATGACATGGCGACCACACACACACGATCCACTCTAACTATTTTGAGTCACTGGTGCGCGATTCCTCATAAACAAATAGTAGCAGGCGCGTGGGTAAACATGCGCCGTCAGCAGATCAGAGGCAAGGCCGAAGAAGTGTGTATGCAAAAGTGTTGCTCGGTCCAGTAAACACCGAGAACCGGGTCTGCGCAGTTCTGCGAACTGAATTCCGGGCATGATTTCCCACGCGCGGTAAAAGAGCAACTGGAATGCGAAGAAGATTTGAGCAAAGTGGATTTTGGCCTCGCCCTCCAGTACTTTGATGTTCACTATCAACCGCTTAAAAGCAACGTTTCGATTGCCTCTGGCAAACAACAGGCAACCACTTTAAGCAAATCAGCGCAAAAACGAAAGCGGGGCTCCGCGATGTGAAAGGACATGGACCTACCTCCGGGACTCAGGCAGTCGTTCCAGTCGAAGTCACCGGCGTACATCCCCGGCTCAAGAGCTCCCGTCAGCGGTTCGACGCGATGCTCCATGTAAGCGTCGAACAGCTTCTTATCCAGATCTCGCGTGGCAATTTCGCAGGTCTGGAGATAGCAAGCGGTTATTAGTTCGGGAACGACGAAAATTGCCTGGTTTTAATTTGTTTGAAAAAAATTTCCAAATTTTCAGCTCTAAAAGTCATGAAAGCCAAACAAAAGCGTTCTTCCACCACATCGCTCCGACCTCCTCGACTGCAGTCACGTTGGGGAAACCAAGTTGTTTGAATTCGTCGAGCAGGGGAGTGAGCATGTTGGTTGTCGCGTAAAACAGATTACTTATTCCGATGACGAGCCTTCGTTCCTGAAAACACAGCAACGACAGAGTAACATTTTTTAGACATTACACGATCAACAACATAGCCGTCGTAGCCGCATGTTACCAACCACCCGGGCTCGATGACTAGACGAAACAACAATACTGCGATGCGCTTCGCTCTGCTTTGTTCGCCTCGTAAACTGCTTCAGGTCATTTAAATACCAGTTGTCGGTGATTTCAACAATTTGCCAGCTCACAGGCCTCCCAACCAGCAAACGTGGTTATCGCGTACTTTGGCTTCCTTTGGTCTTCATCAGTTGATACGTGCGCCTACATATCGAGACAATATTTTAGACTGCCTCTTCCCCAAGTAACTTTCGATCGGATATTTCACTCTGGGCTAATTTTTCGACTATATATTCGGGTCATTAGCTAATCTCCTCATCTAAGTTGAAGATACATTTTCAAACACCTACTTTTTAACTTGCAAGTTACCTCAGGGTTCTTGCCTTGACCCCCTATTGTTCCTAACATTGGTCGATACATCGGATGCCATTGTATCCTCAATCTCACTGCTTGCAGATGACACGGCATTGCTCTTTTTCTCTAATTGTCCTCTTCATCCCCATCAGGTCTTGTATAAGGATTGGGGGCAGTGACTTAAATGACAGCTACGGTCGTCGCTTCCTGTCCCTGTATTCCTGATGAAGCATTCTGTGCTTGGTCGGGATGCAGAAATAAACTGAACTGAACTACATAGAGATCATCTTTTGTTAAAACATGGATTGAACCAAAACAAAAATATAATTGCTTACAGGAATACTGGAAATTGTCCTTACTCCCAAAATTATGGGCCCCGCGAAATAGGCTTAAGCCGTTTTAGCCTAATGGTAAATTCGCGCCTGCACACACACAAGGTAGCTTGTTACTTGTGGCTGAACTACGGCCCACAGGTCACATCCGGCCCGCCAAATACTTTGCACATTTTTGTCAGGTGCAAATTTATAAGCAATTATGAACGTTTAAACTACAAGTTTTACTCCAGACTTCAAAAGGCTTGTTCAAAACTGTGGACAGTTGCATTTATCTCATTGATCTATGCAACTTTAAGTGTAAACAAAATGGTATGATTTTATTGTTATTATTGTACTGCAATTCATTGTAATAACCTATTTTTGCTTAGATTATGATTACATAAATAGCACTGTATCTGGCCCTCCAGTGGCCAGGCAGTCAGAAATTTGGCCCTCTGGTCAAAACGTTTGGCCATCCTTGAGCTACACTCGAATGGTTTCATAGAAATGGAACTGTGACACGAAAACAGCTTAAGGCATAACAAACCTTCCGTTAGTAGCTGCTTCAGCGCCGATTGCTTGAAAAAGCTAATGGTCAGCTTTCCCGTATCAACATCAATAAACGAGTGCTTCTTTTCGATTTTTGGGAAAAAATCTCTAATGCTGTGGAAAGGGAAATCATCCATCTGCTTCGCTTTACCAGTAGTCACATACCAGCCGAAGTAGACGGAGTAAATGGAAATATATGTGAGAGTAAACGATGCCTACAAAAATATTGCTGGTAACAATACTTTGTGTTTCTCTTGTGAAACACAGAATGCTTTTACATCCAATCCAGTTCTCACCTGTGCTACACAAAAAGAAATCAAACCCCAGTTGGGAAAATTAACAACCAAAAGCACAGTGACCATGGTTTTCACTACAATAGCAAGTCCTTCACTGATAACCCTCAGTTTGATAAACAGGAAAGCTTGAGCAATGACCCACAATGGCTCAACGATGAGTTCAGCCCATGCGCACATTCCAAATACAACAACTGCCATGTCATAGTGCGCTGTGATTTGCGCACCAGGTACTTCCAAAAGAAAAATCCAGCAGTAAATTGACAAAAATGTGCATGCGAAGCCAACAGGCAATCTAAAAACATGGTATGAAGTCATAACAACGTTGCACGTTTTAATAAACAAAACCAGCACAAGTCATCAACCAAGCTAACAAAAATTAACATGGGAAGTGGAATACCGTTTATATTTTAGAAGAACTTTTGAAAATAATTTAGATCCAGCATTTTGAATGATTTGTGATTCCAAGCACTACTTCCTAACACACAACTGCTTGCATCGTTAGTACTTGATTGCAACACCAAAATCAAACAAACAATAAAGGCTAGGATTGATTGATACCATGCAAAAGACACTTACATGCACCACAGCAAGTTGATGGATTGAGCCCACTTCACCTTATCATGTTTTCTGTGTTTGCAGCTGTCAGTGCTCAGACATGATCTGCAGAAAACAATATTTATTTTGTAGTGTTAGTCTCAACCCCTTAGTCCTTTTAGTTATTTGATAGCATGTGAAAAATATAAGAACAGGCAATCTACTGCATTAACACCTGTAACCACAATTTTTTGTGGAAGCATGCCACATGTGGAGGGGTCACATTTTCTAATTGCAGCAATGCACGTGAGCATTCCAAACATAAGATAGGCAACACCATAGGAGAGACCAATGCTGGTGATACACTTGAGGCATGTAAAACATTAACACAGATGGTTTCATATTAAACACACTAGGAAACAATGTGTGCAGAGGAAATTATACAGCACGGGGTAATCAAACCAAAGATTGGGGTAATCAACGTCATTTGCATCAGTCTTGAGTGTAACTGAATTAGGTAAGACCTGAAACAAAACAAATATTTTTCCCAGGTCAACACCACGAGGTCAGTTCTTAAAAACTCTGAAGCAATGCCCCAAAGTTTGTTTTAAGAAATGAGCTTTGAAACTATAGTTTGCTTCAGAAAAAAACTCTTAACAAATAAAATGTTTGCCTAACCTAATCTCTAAAGTCACTGGGACGTAAAAATAGCTTCCTAACAAGATCCATAAGAATGCCATTTACATCTTACTAACAGTAACATTGTATATGCCAAGAATATAAAACAATCATATTCTGAAGCTATACTGCAATTTGAAGTCCTGTTAGAATTACCTGAAAATTTAACAATGTAGAACCAGTGAAACAAATGGCTGACAGGAATATTTGTCAGTTTACAACCATTTTAGGCAACTGCTAAGCACAAATGCAAAATGTAGCCAGGCTTTATGCAATGTAACCTTGAGAAAAATAATGGTGAAAACTGCACTGAATGAATGTCACTAAAGCCACTGCAAGCAAGCCAAAGTTTGCTGATTTGAAGTTTAAAAGATTCTAAGATCAAAATTACTAAAAATGTTAAGATGCTGATACACACCATCTGGCTGTTAGTGTATTGTATTTGAAACACTACAAATTGGTATATACAGTAAATATGTAGCTCTCATGGTTAAGAAACATGTAGATTGCTCACTTTTCCTTTATACAACACAAAACACATTGATAAATCTTATTGATTCACATACCTTCTAAATGCTTCCCTGGACACAAATAAGATGGTACTGTATAGCAGCAAAAGACGAACATTCACTACACCAAGAGTATCTTTGCTGATGTATCTCAATATCAATGCATTTAGCAGAAAGGTGAGTATGCGAAAGGATAGCTGAAAAAGACATCACAATTATAAACTCAGCAAAAGCACAACAGCAAAAAAAACAGTATCAACTAACTTCACCAAAACTTGACAGCATATAAGATTTTAACTCCACTTCACCTTTTTGAATTAATGCCTACGAAAATCAATTTAGGACTACATATTACTTTCACATTGCCAAGTACATTCTAAGTTTGAAAAAATGTGTTGAATAACTGAGCTCACGTCGCCAAAGAAATAACATCAAAACAATCCTAATAGCTCAAACTTCAAAATCTAAGCAGATTACCTTTTGAAATTATGTGTTACTGTATAGTTTAACCAGTTTTTTTTTGAGGAAAATGTTAGGTACCTGGTATGGACCTGAAAAATTTCCAAATATCTGTTCATATATTTCCTTTGATAATTTTCTCTGATTCTTGGGAGCCGGATCAGGTCCCCAAAACACCGTTAAAAAATCCTGGTTTAACATATGTTTAAAAATGATGTGTTAGGTAAATTTACATTTTTGGAGAAGTTTGATTTATTATGTGCTGCAACTGATAATGTGGTGTCACATTCTTCATGGGCATCATTCAACAACATTGTTAAGTGAAGTTAATAGGACTACCTGTATGTGGCTTGTTACTGAATATACACACTGCAAAAATTAGCTACAGCAGTGTAGCTGCTTTTTTTCGGTGAGACATTTCGGTCATTTTTGCTGAGAAATTTTGGTCAGTGAAACATTTGGGCCATTTGTCTCACAGTTGTATTAGAAGTAACCATATCAGTGTTCATTAGCCTATATTTTTAAACTTCAGATAAGAGCAAGGTACTCTGAATGTCAGTTGTAGTATGCAAGCGCTACTCCAGCATTTCACAAATACTTTGAAGTGGTGATTTGTTGTTTGGTCCTATAGCAGCGTGGTAGTCAGTGTTCATTGTTGCAACACAATTGCTGTTGTCTGTTTGCTAAACACGACTAACAAAAGCAGTGCTTGCAACAGCGCAACTTAAAAGCGCAGTGTTTATGATTGTATCAGAACTACCAGGGCATTTGCACAACCATGATGCATAATGTGCACATGTGCACCTTAGCTATTATGATGGCGACTTGTTCTTATGGAATTTACTTCTGTCAAACAGGTGGTAATCGGTTATAGCCTATCGCTGCTTTTGTTTAGGCTAGGCTGTAGATGACTGGCTAACCTACTGCAGGGTACTTGGTGAAAATGCAGAAAAACTGTGCTTTCTGCATGACAATCTTAAACTGTTGATACTGATAATTGACAAATCAGTTGAGGTATTTCATTTCATGCCAATGCCAATACTTCAGTAGCAGTAACTAATGGAACTAGTTTTTCTTTTTTAAGGACATGCAGTTATTTAATGTTACATTACATCAAAATCCCAAATTTGGTTCTTTATGACTTGGATTGACTTTTCAAATTGAAAACCCACTGAGATCCAGAAGAGTCTGAAAGGTTGATTTGCGAAATATATACAAAAACAAAATTTCATAAGATTTATGTAGTACAGTAACTGTTGATAAACATGCTATCAAAGATCAAAAAAGTTACTGCTGTTTTGGAAATATTTTCATTTTTGGCAATGGTTAATTGAATACAGTGTTGTACTAATTTTAACCTCTTAACTTGATGCTCCATTTTGTACTTTCTTTTCACTGTTCAGCATCTTTCAACTTTCAAGCACTGTTTTTGCTTTTACAGGTTTAAACACCGTAGCCTACAGTGTAGGCAATTCTCTAACATTCAGTGTTCTGTTCTTGTTGCTGTGTTATTTTAACATTCTATTTTTATTCATGGCACTGTGTTTATTCATTTCAAACAGTGTATACTATGCTAACAAGTTAGGCTAATCAAATATTGAAATTGCTAGAATTTAAAAAATTTTAGCTATTGCTATGCACAGAAGATGATAACAGTTGTTATCGAAACGTTTGCAAGATGTCAGTTGTATCGTTTTAGCTTACAAATCCTGATTTTTAAGTTTTTGAAAAAAAGGTAAGGCATAAAATACATCATATTATTGATAATGAAGCAGAAAGATTTAAAAATTTTGGAAATATCAGTATTGGCCGATATATCGGCCCATGAATGGCCAATACATTGGTATCGGCCTAAAAAAAGCCATATCGGTCAATTTCTACTCAAAAATAACAACGCCTTTTTATTAACTATTGACTTGCAGTAATGATCAACAACTAAAGTTACAAATACATTTCAAACAAAAAAAAATACAAGCATGGCATGCTATTAAACATGAAAAGACAGTTTTCACTTTACCCAAAACTATTATGCAACACCTTGAAAATGATTTTTTTCTAGCAGGCTGTGATTTAACTAGAAAACTGCTTTATAGTTATCAGGCAGCACAGTAGCACGCTTTGAAGTGTGGAGCTGACTCCATGCCTGTATCTTAAAGATATGTCACACCATTATCAATGTAAAATTTAAAACGATAAATGCAAATACTCCATATTATTACATGCTTTATCTAATCACCCCAAACAACACATACTGGAAAATCTTAATCCAGATAAAAGTCTACAATAGCACTATATAATTCTGAAAAATAGGTGACTTCTGCACAACCACCAAAAATCTTATCAATTACAATAAAAAGAATTGAGATCAACAAGATTTGTCTGAGCAACAGGTGCCCGATCATTATTTTTTTATTGCAATTAAAATATCTCCAGCAAACCCTAACTAAAGTTACAAAGTTACTTATATCGCATGGTTTGGATTCAGTTTAGCCACAATCACATTCTTTGCCAAGCTGTACATACCTTGCTTAATTCAACATAATCTAACAGGTAACAACGAAGATCAGAGAACAGCTTAATAGGTTGTGTACTAGAATTATTCTTACCTATCCACAAAAGTTACTTTAATATAAGGTTTCTAAAGGTTTAAAAAATTTTAGCGTCACATATACATAGGTTCAAAATCTTGACATATATCAAACATATTTTTACAAATACAACAGAAGTCTGCTTCTGCAACAATTTAGCATTGACCAAAATTGACTGATTTCTATTGGCAGAATGTTTCCATATATGATACTGTATCAATCTTCACAAAACAGTTTGCAAGACTTTTGTGCATGAAGGAGTATTAATAAAGAGTTTAAATAAACCTTGTGGAAAAAATGGATCAATGTACATTTTTAAACCTTATGGGACAAAACTGGATCAAGTACGTGCCAACTTAGTGCATACAGTTCAAGTGCTAAATGAGTTAAAGATGTAAAACAAGATAGTATAAGTTATGTCATAAACACAATGTAAATGGGATAAACCATAGCCCTAATCACTGAGGTGCCCCAGGCTTGAAGTATCCATGCTAGTTACATATGTTCAAACAAAACAGGTAAAAGTTGGTAATTCCACTCTTCAGAGTGTGTTTATGGAGAAAAGATGGTAAAGTTTTCATACTCTCAAAAAGTGCCATCACCAAACCTCTTTCACACAATGTAAAGTTGTTACATTCCAACATACTGTGCTAAACACCATTTTCTATGGCATCTTGGTGGCCAATAAATCATTCAGGTACTTTTTGCTAATTTTGTTCTGGGTGCTGGTTGGTCAATTTTTACTGCATTGCTGAATGATATCAGACACAAGCCACCGTAAGTCGAATTTATGTGAACTCCACCTGGACAGAAAGTAAAGCCTTGCAAATGTAAATTATTTCTCATAACTATTGCACTGTACGCATGTACAAAAGGTAATCATTTTATTATCTTAAATTTGAAAATCCTTGTTGACACTGCTTTTGGACAAATATTATCATAAATATTAAGCAGTGTTCTCAGTGCGTTTGCTCAAACAGCTTTGACTCATACTTTTAAAACAAGCATTTACTGTCACACTTCTTTTCAAATATGTTGGTCTCACACATTTGCTTAGCCTTGACCCCTTACATAAATTTACTGAAAATGCATTAGGTGCTCACATTCAACGTTCAGAACACCACTGAAGACTTGAAACCTGTGGTTAAGTTTTTTCATAGTATGAATTTTACATGCACTTCCAAAACCACCTTCTGAAGATGAAATGCCAAAATAAACCCTTTCAATTCTTGAGTGAAGTAATGCCATGCAGCACATTACACATGGTTCTCGGGTGATGTAAGCATGAAGACCAGTGCACAGGTATGGTTCATTTGCTGCTTCGCTGGAAACAGCCAAATGTGACTTTGAATCAGATATTCCAGGTTTGTAATATAAACCATCTTGCACTTCAGGGGCATCCTTTAAAAAAGGTTTATATGAGTAAGCACCAGCACCTTGTCCTCTTGCTACAAGATCCACAGCAACCATTACAGCATGCCACAGCGGGTGAGCATCTTGGTACTTGGAACATTTGATCAACTTTGCATTTTGCAAATCAAAAGAAGCTGCCAACAAAGTGTTTGTAGAAGGATCTACAATTGCTACACCAATACATGTTGAATCAAATCTTTGACCAACTTTGGCACAATTAATTGCTATCTTCATGTTTTCTTCAATCAACAACAAGTCACTGGACTTAAATAGTGAACAGTCTACTAATTGGCTTATGATTTTGTCTTCATGAAACGACACAGGCCAAAATTTTCTACTGTATTCATATTGCTTCTTAGTCAGAGGAGGCTTTGAAGGAATATAAACAAAGATAGGATTTTGTAGCATTTGCGATATATGTTCAAACATATCAGATTTCTGAAAGAAATCAAAGTCAACTTCAGCATTTCTCCACTCCACTATGTCCTTGTGGATTGTCTTCACAAGCAACAAAACTTGCAAATAACTACTGTCACCTATTTGCTTGATAGTGTGCCTTACTCGCTTCAAATGGCGCAGGCNACCAAGTGGGAAATGTTCTGCAAGGCACTTNGTCACAGCAGAAGTAAAACGTTTGTGCTTGATATATGCAGCCAAACCTTGAACTATGCCAACTGCCTTTTTGCTTACATCATACTCATCTCCCATGATACATGTCATATTCCATGATGTATGCCTGGACATGATGCCAAAACTGGCTTCATTGCACAATTTTCTCCGCTTCTGTACAGGAGTACAATCACTTGACAAAGCATTATGTTGCATATCAAACATCACAAATAAATGGATAAAATTTTTTATATTGAGAGACACTTGTTTCAAATTTATCAATCATGTAAGTATGTTTTACCCAATAGGAACCAAACATGACTGAAAAACAAAAAAAAAACGATGGCAAAAAGTGCTAACCTGCAAGACCATGTTGTAGGATGCCAACTTGGACACACTATTGAGTGTACTCTCAAGACTATCACTATTGGAAGATTTCTTCATTATTACTTAAAGCAGGATTTTGTATTTAGCACATAAACAACCTAAATACATGAAAACAAAGTCGCTGAAATAGTACAGTCATCACAAAACATACCATGGAAGGCCAACATGAAAAAACTTACATGAGAAAACTTAAGTTTGAAATCACAAACCAAAGTTGCTGGAAAGTGCAGAGCACTATCATCAATTAAATATCCTAACAAAAAGCAAATCACATCAATGGGCTGAAATGACACTGAGGACAAACTACAAACACTGCATGCAATCTCTTTGCATGAAGCACAACCTGTACGTCAGGGATAAGAAACAGTTCATTCTGGATCACATGTAGTGTGACAAAATTATTACTAATGAGTACAGGCTAACACCAAAGAGTGCAATAAAACAGAACAGTTCAATACAGTACAACTTTTTACGATATGCAATTTAGCCAACAGAAAGCAGACATCAGTTTTACAATGCCTGCATTGGTTTTCACCATGTCTGCAACGTCACAAAAGATATTTTTTCTAGAAAAACTAAGAATGAAAAATGTTACCATTTCTGGTTCAAAAGTTATGGAAAAATAACCAAAATTTGGATATGAAATCTTTTTGGGTAATTTCACCCAAATTTTTTTTGGCTGTAACTTCTAAACCAGAAATGCTAGAAAGTCAATCAATAGCTCAAAAGACTCAGATTTTGCCCTAGTTTCCAGTAAAAACTTACATGAAATACTTCCCTCTTGCAGTTGGGGCCCAGGTGCTGATAACCTCAGCCAAAAACAGCCTGAACCTACCCTACTTGTGACGTCACCCATAAAATAACAAAATCCAAAACCTGAAAAAGAAGTTTTTTTCACTACGAACCAGAAGACTTGCCAAGTCTTTTGAGGATTTGAACTGCTCTTTAGCACAAGCAACTGGCAAGAATGGAGTTGCAAAGTGGTGTGAAAATAGTAGCTCAATGCGTGATTTCAAAGTACAATATACTCATACATTAGCTCCCAACATGTTAAGTTTTACATTTCACATAAAATATGGTTGCACTTGAAAGTTATAACATTAATTTTATATCACTTAACAGGTACCTTATATGCTTTATGATGAAAATGATGCTTGGTTCAAATATAAAAAAGTTTTTGTTATGCAACTTGCTAATAATGAAATCAACATAAACACAGCAATTTTTACTTATAGTAGACAATTACTATTCAGAGACTAAAAAGATAGAGTCAAAGAATACATTCAGCAGTTTTGCAACATTAGACATGATGCAAACACAAAATTGGAAGCAATTAGCACAAAGCAATTTACACGAAGTCAAAAATGCCACAGCATTACCAATTGCTAAGCATAGGCAAAGACGGCACTGCATGGCTGACTGGTTTCACACAGCCCATGGCTAACTTAGCTTTACTGATTTCAAATCACATCAGTAGATAAAACATTGAATACTGATGCAAATTTTTAAAAGTGCTGAAGTTGAAAACTGGATGATCAGCTGTCAGACACAGATGACAGAATTTACTCTCTGGTTAACTCTCACAAAACATAGCTGATAAATATTAGCAATCACCACATTAGCTACATTTAAACCAGTGGTTCTTAACCTTTTCTCCAACATGCCTCACCTAATGCGTTCACTGCCAGTATATGAATATATCGTACTTTGAAATCATGCATTCAGCTGCTATGTTTGCCACATTTTGTAACTCAGTAACTTGCCAATTTGATTGTGCTAGAAAGCTGTTCAAAGCGTTAAAAATCTTGACAAGTCTTCTAGTTTGCAATGAAAAAAAATAGCTTTGGATTTTTTGTGGGTGACGTCATAAGCAGGATAGGTTTGTGGCCATTTCGGCTCAGGTTACCTGGCTCAAGGCCCTAACAGCAAGAGGAAAGTATTTCAATCAAGCTTTCAGTGGAAACTAGCCTAAAATCCAAGTCTTCTGAGAGTTTCTGGTTCAAAAATTTGGGCAAAAAAACAAAATTTGGGCATATGAAACTTATTTGGTAATTTTTAGCCAAATTTAGTTTTTTGGCCATAGCTTTTGAACCAGAAACCCTAGAAAGCCAAACAAAGAATCAAAAGACTCAACCTAGATTCCACTGAAAACTTGAAAAATACTTCATTCTTACAGTTGGGACCTGGGACCTGATAGCCTCAGCCAAAAAGGCCTAAACCTACCCAACTTATGACATCCCCCACAATAAACCCTAAACCAAAAACATAAATTATTTTTCATTGCAAACTAGATGACTCGCCAAGTCTTTTGAGGATATGAACAGCTCTCTAGCACAAATCAAATTGNAGTTGCAAATTACCANGAAAATATGAGATTTACAGGTATATCCACCTGGCAGAGAAGTTGTTAAATTGTCTTTTGTTTCAAGACCTCCCGATATTAACACGTTGAGAGCCGGCCTACGTGATATTCGTACTTGGATTTCGGCCTAAAAAACAGCAGTTTTTGGTTGCCTTACCAACGCCCTAGCT
>JGI24022J15233_10002324_pt1 | contig 17642 bp, 10 predicted proteins | sample Ectturendosymbi2_FD_15233 | JGI IMG/M metagenome (IMG submission 15233) | reverse complement strand
TTTGGAAATTTGTTGAAGCTGAACTTCCTTCTGAACCTTGCTTGAACAATCTGGAAAGACTTCGTTTCGTAATATGTCTTTACACAAAAGATCTTCTGCTTTAGACTATTTTTTGTTTAATATATAGAAAGGTTAACTATTTCCCTATGACAATCTGGAAAGAGAAAAATGAATAAGGTCATCGATAAAGGTTTTAGAGGCTGCCGCTTTGTTTCAACAATTGTGAAACACCCTGTACTTCAACATCAACTTCTGCCACGCCTAGCATACTTTCAATCGTCCAGTTTTGGGCAAAACAACATTATTATGACAGCAGCCGCAAAACTTGTTTCAGAATATCAACTGAACTTGCAAAAGCATATAAATTTTTGTTGTTGTTGCTTTAAAATCGATAAAGAGACAAAAATATGCTCGAAGAAATTTTGACCTGACGATAAATTTTGACTATTTTGACCTATTAACTTTGGAGTCGCTTGCGGTATCAGCGTGAAATTTGGTTTGTGGACGTTTCATAAACTCTAAAAACGGCAGAAATTTTTTAATTTATTGACTTTGGTTGCCCTAGTTATTATGTTTCATTCACAAAAGGTTAAAGCTATTTCTACATTTTATAACAAACTTCTGAAATATAACAGTAGCTAAAACAACGTTCAGGTTTGCATTACTTTTTACTCACAATCCAGCGGTGGCTTTAGCCAGGCCCCCTTTTATTAAACTGTCGATTAAGTTTTGTGCTTATTAATACATGTAGGTTTCCTTGCCAATTCCACTTCATCGCAATGCTTCAAATCCACTCAGGTTTGAACCTATACCTCCAATGTATCTCTTTTATCAAGATGCAACTCTACAGTAGATTTGCAAGTAGTATTGCAGATGTGATCTTTTCGCAATTATGCCTGGGGTCGGAAACCTTTTTGGCTAAGGGAGCCATGAAACCCACATATTTTTAATTGTATTTCCGTGGGAGTCATGCAATATTTTTCAACACTTAATGCAACTAACTTCCTAGCTATATTGTGGATTTTTAAGCAAAATCAACAATTTTAAACAATGGTAAATGTCTGCATTTTCTCTTTAATAACATGTTTCTTACTGTTACTGCGGCTTCTGGTGCTGTATGGTATTGCTGATGGCTTTGTAGTCTGGTAGCTGGAAAATTACAGAAAAAGTTTCATTCGTAACAATCGTGTTAAGAAAATATCAAGCGAGCCAGATGCCGTCATCAAAAGAGCCATATCTGGTTCGCAAGCCATTGGTTCCCAACCCCTGCCTTAGTGAAACAGACATTATATGAGTTGAGCATAAAAACGATGAATAGAAGAACCAAGGAAAACTGATCAAAAAGTATATGAACATTGCATATCAATATCATGTAATGTGTGGAAGTTTCACATTTGTTATGATTTTCCAGTAGCCTGAGTGCCTACTTCGGAATGGTTCCCACTCAAAATTTTTGCTTAGGACCCCCAAATTTCTGGATCCACCACTACTACAATCCCCACAAGCATTTACGTCATTCTTCATAGCATTTTCGCAGACTGTAGGAATTATTTGCGTTGAGTGTACGTTGCAGTAAATCACTGACGCAAATCTTAGGTATTTTTGGAGCACACACCTCAGCTCTCCGACAATACCACGATGTCTAAATACACATACGCTAGTTATACTTCTTAAAGAATAAGTGACATTCATTACGTGATAGGCCTGCCACAAATTCAGTGAAAAGGATCAATCCACCAAGTACAGTCCAATAACGTCTTTTGAACTACCTCTATTCACAACATTTGTCTGTTACCGGGTGCGGTTTTTCATATCCAACTGCCAGAAACATGACGATCTTGGAAGCAGACTAGTTTGAAAAATCTGTGTTTCCCCAAAAATAGCAGTTAACGGGAAAATACACGATTTTTCAGGATGATTGTAATACAAGTGTTTTTCTCAAGGTTAGGTCTCCATTCCAGAAGATGACTGTTTGTGAGTAAATTGTAGTGAGGGGGATTTTTGAGTAAATTGTTTTGTATGTTTTGAGTAAGGATAAATTGTTTTACGGCACAGAAAAATCAACACTTCCCCTGAAAACCGAATACTTTTGAACAACCGAATACTTTTCTACGTTGTGCTCGCTTGGCGCAGAAAACATGCATCGTTCGCCCAGTGTGTAAGATGCTGCTCACCAAATCGAGGCTGAAGCCTCGACCCACCAGATAGAAGCTTCGTGTTAAAACTCAATTTTGAAAATTTCATGAAGGTTTAGCAGCAGCCACTAAAGTTGTTAGTCTGCTGTGTTGGAGCAACAGCCTCAGTGGCAGTCACCAGTAAGATTGCAACAAGTCAGTCACATCAAAACAAATCGGTCGGAAGTGAAAATAAGCACGTTTAGCAACTGGTTCATCCACGGAATGATTACAACTATGACTCCGGTCTCCTTTGTTTACGTACAACTGTAACACCCAGAATATCGAAGACGTAATGGCAACACAATAGCCACGTGATGTGCCGACTTGACTGGTTATAAATACCTTCACCTAACAACTAGCGAAACCTCCGCCTACTTCTTAATGTTTTGGCATTGAAACAGTTTTATTGAAAGGGAGCCTGTTTTTATTTCTAAGTGAGCCGCAATGGCGATTTCCGAATGAGCCATAGCAATTTGCGCACGTGTTTTTTCTGTTCAGTTTATTAAGGTCTTTAAAAATGTACAAATAACATATTGCAAAGAATCGTTTCACCCTACACGGCTGAGCAATTATACCACCACAAACGACAGGTTGAAAAACGTAGTTACATAAAAAAATACAGTTTGTGCAGACACTTCTGCCGTGTGTTCTCTCCTTGACATTTCTAGATTATGTCAAGTAATTAAGAAAACGGAACACACTACATCTACCTTCATGCACGAANCTGTGTTGCTAATAGATTTTTAAAAAGCGATACTTTTCCGTGCTCTAGGGGCGAAACGCACTATTCGTGGTAGATTTTTGTGTTTCAACAGGCTTTCACGCGTTGAGACTTTTTGCACAATACAAAAATTGGCCTGGTTGGTCACGGTTCGATGAAAATAGTGTGCCACGAGATTCAGCCATGCGATCACGTCTATGCAGCGTCAACGCTGTTCATGATTCAAGGCCACAAGTGGTTTCAACAAGGATTTGAATTGGGCGCAATTTTGTTCATGATTTGGGGCAAAAACTGTTTCTTAAGTGTACCATTATAGCACCTGGTGTTAATGGCCTTTAACTGTAATAAATAAAAGGGACATTTTTATAAATATTAAAACACGACTAGCACGGGTGTGCCCTTGAATAGCGCTCGGTAACGACTCACCTTTCGGTCGTTTTCCGGTATGTTTACAGGTAATAGAATGGTAATAGAATATAAGGCCATTTACTACAATGTTCCTTTTTTCATAACAATAACACGACCGTCGTCAGCAGTAAACTTGCCAATCCCGGCATAATCATTTTACAAATTTTGAATGGGTTTAAAGTAACCAATTTTTAAAATGCAATTGGCATTGTTTGTTGTAAAGATGCTACAAACGCAGCAAGTTTTTTTCCAGGCAGACGCATCCCACTTTTCAGTCGAGAGGTAGGAAAAATTTTATGTTATTTCGGCCGGTCGTTGACACGCCGAAACGTGGGTGTCATTTGCATTTTGTTTCATTTTGTTTGAGAACGTTTACCAGTTGAGCCTTTTTAACAGTACACACTGTACGTTGCACCACGCAGCCATGCTGGATACAAACTAAACTACGTTGCAATGCAAATCGTGTTCTTCCAAGAAACACTAAGTGAACAAATGAACGCAAAAGACCAACTTCAAGTTTTAAGTTTTAGTCTGGCAGAATCAAAGTATATTAAAATTAAAGATGTACTTCCACAAACAACACTGCGAAATTAACTCCAGATTACAGTGGCACAGTAGGGGGCTCTCAAGATGGTAAACATGGTTCGATGCCAGGTAAGATCATGCCCAGACTTGAAAGCGATAGTTGTCACATTTCCAGCCTCGTGCTTGGCATCTCTAGTGGAATAGTGCACGGGAAAAATTCGCACGCTGTGTTGCTGGCGGCTCGCAACCACAGAAACATTCACTATGCAAGTAGCGGCGTGAATCAGGTACAAGGATGAGATAGAAGCCGCAAAAACGATCGTGGCGAGTTAAAGGTTGTGCATAATGCGACTTGCTTTCTTTCTTACCAACACGAACTTTCATTGGAAGAGCAAGCTTTTTTGTTACAACAGCTTATATTCTGGAAGTAATTTTTTTTAATAGGATATCGATTTTACGACACCACATATCTTCAGGCATACAATCTTATTCAGATAGAATCCAATAAAATCTATATAATTTAATTGAATCTGTTTGAATAAGATTGTAGGACTGAAGATGCGTCGTATTACGTAAAATCGATTTCATATTTTAAAAATTTTGCTGATGGCTTCAAACCTTCACCTTTGTGGAGACTAGTTGCATGAAGTCACATACGTGCAAGATTGAATCATTGCAAAAAAGATGCGAGCAGAACCCAGTCGGCTGATACCTCCAAAGCTTGCAGCAAAATAGTAGAGCTTTTAGTGGCTTAATACTCTGGTATACAATTTTTTACAATTGCTTAATACTTTGCTATGAAAACGTTGGCCGGTTGAAAGGTCCAGTAAGCTTTCCAGATGTGAGGTCAAGTCTGAACAGCTACAAAAAAAGAGAAAAAACAAAAACTAGTGCAAGGAAGGATAAAATTTAACAACTTCGCAACTGTTGCAAGCGTCAAGGTCTCGAATGATTACCGACACAGACAGGGCTTTGATGCGATAATCTCTGGCCAACTACGTTATAATGGAAATGATGTCGTTTAGCAGATAACCAATTTTTCGGGAAACTTGCGTCCACACAAAAAGGTAAAGTTGACTTTCGGCAGGTGATCGCTTGTGCTTTAGTCATCAGACACTAATGCGGCACGGAGTTTGAACATGCACTACACACATTCTTTACGGTAATTGCCTGTTTGGAACTTTAATATTTTTTTCAATCAACCCAGTTTTGCTCAACCAAAAGTTTTTGAAAGTTATTTCGATTAGAACATTAAGTTACCAAGCGAGTATGTACAAAAAAGCTGTTCGGTGATTCTTGCAACAAAGAGCTCATTCCTTCAATCGAACCGTGTTAGAAACGCCAATAAGCACAAAATAAATGTAAAGTCCAGCTGTAAACAAAAGCGAGTGGTGGTGCTATATCTAACGCAAAAGAAAAAAATCATAATATTTTCTTTTAAAAATTTTGGTTCTGCAACATGGTTTTATACAAAAAAAAGCTTCTACAGCCAAGCGTGCCTCAGCGAAACCACTGGAAAGTGTTGAACTGTGTCGTGTGTAGAGTGTGAAGAATACTGCACGAAAGCGTCCGGAACAACATCTGGGCAAAAGTAAGCAAGCATCTTCGGCAATCGAGTACAGAAAGACGTTCAGAATGTAAGATCTTATGTTTGATTACTTCCCAAACTTGCCTCACACGCCTCTTGAACATTATTAGGTATGTTTTTTTTGTAGGCTCATTTTTAATACTTCAAAGCAATCTCTCTAAAACTACACTCACCCTTGGATGAACCACGGTTCTTTCCAAAGTGTGTTTAGCACTTCAACAACTTTTCTTGCCCCCAGTTGCCTATCTGAAACTCAGCACTTATCTTCTGAGGAGTTCCGTTCTGTTTGCTCTTGGTCACACTTGTTTTGTAAAAAGACGTTGTGTAAGATGTATTCATGGGTCATGTTTGCCAAAATACGTCCAAACGACTTAAAAAGCGCTTAACATATATAGATTTACTAAAAGTAGCATTTTTCATAGACGCCGTTCACTCCAGCCCATATCTTTCAAGAGCAGCGCATCGACTTTCAAGTGCAGGGTTGGGAATGCTTGGAACAGTTGGGCGCAAGTCGTGCGATTTTTGTTTTCTTCTGAGCAACTTAAACCGCGAGCTGCCTGTTAAAAGTACGAAAGAAGCCCCTACAGCTTCTCTCCGTGTCATGTTCCCAAAAGGTCCCCCAATCCCTTCTCCCAATTCCCAAAATAGCCATTTTCAACCTAAGATGGAGCACAACATGGCTTGAAAGGCGAAAAAACTTGGATAGGAAATTTACTTCACAGGACTAAATCTGGAACACCACAAAAGTGCCACTATGCTTCATCAACAACATGCGTTTTGGGGTTAGATTGTAAAACTTGCAATAGCTTTAGTGTTGCAGAAACATGAAAAAAGTGCTGAAGAGTGAGCGGGGCAAATGGAAAACTTATTTTCTGTAAGCATCTGCTAAAAATGATCGAATAAAACACGTTTTCTTGCAATTAGGTTATAATGCAGAACCACAGCAGAACTTTCAAACATTTTTTTCTGCATCATTATCCACACACATCGAGAATGACGAACTGAGATCACTTATTACGAGACACAGAAAGAAAGCGATTGGAGTAGTGGAATAAACTATATCAAACAGGTTCTGCCAGCCCATAAATTCTTGACTTACCACCACAGCAAGTGCGGTTGGAATTAGTTGGAAACTTAATGCTCAATATAATTTGCGAAGGTGCTTGATAATAACAAGTCGTGGCTCAAATTAATGCTGATATGAGCGTGTTCAGGTCAATTGCCGCGACACTTAACAGCAATGGTGGCGTGAGTCTCAAAGCACGTACGATTACAATAACGACCGTGCATGCAGACGATGCTTCGCTTCTCGTTTTTCCGCTAGTTTTTTCAATTTATCTTCAACATTCTACTTTAAGCTCCTTGTTTCGTTGTTCTAACTTCCATAACGTTTCATACAAATCCATTACTTAGACGTACTTGGATAAGTTGCAACCGCTTACTCAGTCTTAGCACATTTGGCTATTACTTGAAATTCTACAACTCGTCTTCTTTGCAGCAACTCCACAATTTACAACTAGCGCTGTCATTATTCTTAAATTAGCACTTTGTTCATTCTCGCACTAACCTAGACTTAACACTGCTGAAAGCAAATGTGTCACTAGTCCCCATTGCGTGCAAATAGGTCTCCTCCAAACGATGGCATCACTATGGTCACAATTATGACGCAGCAGGTCAATCTGACCTTGCTGTGACCCAAGCGTTCATCGCTCAAAGCAATTTTTAGACGAAAAGTTTGAGCGGCACTGCGAATGCTCGTTCAAATAATTTTACTACCCGCGTCGACCAGGCAATAAAGCGACGGCGCACAGAACGCTCGCCTCACATCTTCTGCATCGTTTTGAGCAAAGTTGAACATTTCGTTTTTATCATATGGCTGAGACCAAAAACATATAAGAGTGCTCATTTTACCCTCTCAGGTTTACATCTAAATGTTCGGAACAATCAGTACAAAAAACGTTCAAGATGTTGAGCTCATTAACAGAGGCAAGTCCCCTTACCATTTCACTGCGGTTTTACTCCAGTATATACGTTATGGAGAAAATGAAATATAAATGATTTTGCTCAAAATAATTTAGAGGGACGATAAACACTGCAGAAATGTAACACTTAACATTTTCAGCCAAACACGGTTACATTGGAGAACAAACTGCGAGAACGCGGTCTCACTTTTTACAACAACCTGTTTTTTCTAAAGTAAAAAATAATTCACCATTGATTCTGTTTTTAATTTTCACAAAAATGAAATTCCGAATCCCGTTTAAAATAGGGTGGTATTTGTCGGCTGTACTGCAATATCGTTTCGTTACGAAACTGACTGTGAACGATGGCGTCTTTTCTGCAACAGCATTTTAGCATCATTACAGCTGGTGACAAGGCATCACACTTGAATTTCTTTTTATTTTACAAACCGAAACGTTTCAAATGGGTAGCCAATCATAAATACAACTGACAGCTTAATACCACTTGCATGAGCACGAGAACTCTTTAGCAAATAGCAACAACTTCACCACAAGATGCGCGTCCCCTGTTACAAACACTTTTGGGATCACCCGACATGCCCCAGTGCAGGGGCGGATCCAGCCTGTAAGTAAGTTTAGGGGAGGCGATTTCAGTAAAATTTGCTAGTCAAGTATCATCACGGGTTCACTACTGCAAGAGAGATGAAGTATACTTCACAATACTGCTGTAACAAAACAATGGACGGCAAAATGGCCGTATATCGCGAGTGTTGTTTTCCGTTTTGTGCAAAATCATGGTGAAAAAAGTTACTTTCATAGGTTTCAGGGGGGGCGATCGCCCCCCTCTGGATCCGCCCCTGTCCCAGTGGGCCGCACATTTCGCATGAGAGTTAATTGAGCCTAGTTTCCAATCTTGAGATTGACGACACAGAAAATTCTGTGCAAGACAGAGAGATCAATCTTTGCGCAGAAGAATGAAAACTACCAGTAGCAGTGCCTTCAATTCTCCAGGCCAATGTGAATGAAAGCCAACTGCTGCTCCTCTTCCCTCACACTGACACAACACAATAAACGCGGCACATTTAGGAAAACATAAACAACCTTACTTCCATGTTGTGACGAAAATTTTCAAAAGTAGTTGATAGAATTTAACCACACCATAATATGGAGCACGTTTTCAAAACTTCACCAGCCACACACACAAGTTTTGTATTTGTTTAGCTGCAAAGCAGAAACAGGCTTGGACCGAATACTACTAACCTGCATATTTTCTATTTCAAGTAACAACGCAAAAATGCATGTCATCACTGCTTTTTGCTTCCAAACCTTCATATTACTGGTTCAACTCATTGTGATCAAACCTTAAATCACAAAGNCAGCGGTGGGTACTGCAATTTATACAAAGTATTACAGCAAAGTTTTTAAAATTATTCAAACGTGAGAACCGTTTCACTAAATTTGGGGGAGACTGTTACCTGAACTCCATGCATGTTAGTAACTTGTAAATAATGTTTCTAATTTTTGCACTCATGTCCTAAAACTTCGTTGTCTGTAATAGCTATGTTGTGAATAGATACAACATTAATTTGTTCTTACAGCTTTCATTGAGAATATGGCTGTTCTTTTCTATATTTTTATGCTCTTTAATCCAAAGAACTTTTGACCCACACGTAGTGGAATTGCTTTTTCAGCAGTATTCCTCTTCCAAAATTGAACGTTTCTTTCCAGCAACTCTGGGTTACAACTAGTCTGTGATTATTTTTATTAGCATCCTTTGCATTGCAAAAAACTGTCACCTGTCTTCAGTTAACGCAGTTTTTGCACCTTTTACCACATGCTTTATAGCACAGAAGCCCCAAACGGGAACACAGCAGCAAACAGTATGGCGTCCTTGTTTTACGTCATTTGCGCCTTGCTTATCCTAGCTCGTCACTAATGACTTCTAGCGACCTGCGCAACAGAGCGCAGCTGTTTGCAGCAGCTCACCTTCACTCTAAAGCCCCTACTCGAGCCTTCAATTCCACCAGTTCTGAGAACCTAAGGTACGGAGCTATTCCGTGCTGAATAACCAAACAGCAGAATGACTTAGCTTTTGGTGATGAGGTATCCACAAGCACTTGTCGAATCTAAGAACTTCCGTTTCCTGTACCATATAATAGGTGTATCACCTAGTACATCTTGCCAAAGCAATTCTCTCGCTCCGTACTCTCAGCAAAACGTTGCGAAACTGCCAAGCGTATCTCTAATCGTGTTGCACTAGTTGGGCGATTTTAGGTTTACTGTTACAAATTTCTAAACCACTGGGTCGGACGTTTAAGAAAAGTACGTTTCAAAAAAAAGCGCAGGTTGGGATATGCAGCTCCAAAAAGAAAACCATTGTCTGAAGATTACTGGCGTTTAATTATAGCTCAGTTTGTTGCTTCACTTAACTTTATAAATTAGCTTAAGTTTTTAAAATAATGGTATGTGGGGCAGTCTGATCGAATTCAAAAAGGTAACCCATTTTTTACCTTTCTTGTCACATAGATTTGTTTCAGCAACTTACAGAAGCGTAGAAAAACAATCCCTAGCAGTGGTACATGCAAACATGCAGAAGAGGCCTCAATACAATTCTTGTAATTAAAACCTCAGGCGGGTGCGTTTTACCAAATCACGCCATTACCATGACTACGCCCAGCTAAGTAAACACATTTTATGCTCTCTTGCACTATTTCATTCGCGGTCAAATGACTTCAACCTCGCTGTTTAAGACAACTTGCAAGCACAGCAACTTGATCGCATACAGTCGTTTTTTCTCTCTTGCCAAGTCTTTTTCCCGCTTTTCCATGGCTAAGGCAGCTTGATTTGCTAGCAACGTAAATGAGGCTCCACCACAACTGAAGGAAACTTACGTGCGTAGAGAGGACGACCATCAGTCTCTCAAGATCGCTTCGATTCCACGCAAACGCGTGCATCTCGCGTCCGCGAACGGCGCTAACGATTCACGCCAACTCGAATCGAGGACACAGTTGTTGTCTTTTCCGATTCGTGTATCAGGAATGGGTGAACACAACCAGAGCTACTTAAGACATACTAGAAAACAGTCTTAAACGCACGGATCAATACTGAAGCATAGGTAACAGCGCGGATCCCTAAGTGATAAGTAGAATGTCAAGCGACTATCGAACAAGTTGAAATAAGGCAATAACTAACTGTTTTCGGGTTTTACATTCGAAAATGTAAAAAATATATATGGAAATCTGTTCGCCGAATCCGGGTGCTTAGTGTTAGACATCCGGGCCACAACATTCACAAAGTTGAAAGTGGTGGGTACAAATACCGTAACTACTTGTTTCTCTTCAACAAAACTACCTCACTGAGAGGGTCAAAGTAATTCTTTGCTCATCGAAGCCTTTTCATTAAATCCCTTATTTCACCAATGATGCATTTCCGATATTTGTGTATGAAAAGGAGTTTACTTTTATGTGGTAAAGTCAGCTGCTGTTGGCATTAAGGTTTTATTCCAGTTCTTGAAACGAAATGTCACTGAAAAAAAACCTGCCACATCTGTTTTCGGCGATATGGGTGGCAATTGTGAAGCTGCATGAAGAAAAAAACATTTTTAATTGCATGGTTTCTCTTACAAAACTCGGTCCACACAGATACAATTTATGCACTTCATGCGGACATTTTCAAATCTAAAAAATCGGCACTGCTTTTGCAGCTGTCCACCCAGCAATGTCACTACGTCTTTTTAACGGACTTTCTACCACCGAGACGTTCAGTTTGGAAGCCTTTGAAAACCGAAGTTATCCAGAAACTGTGCTTTACTGCATGCAGGACACTTTACTGCACCTAAAACAAAACAAAATTCAAAACGCATTAAGCTGGTGGCACATCGTCCTTGTGCCATTGCCTAATATACTGTTGCTGTTGTTGTGCTGATGGTGGTGGAGAAGATGGCTGTTACTGTACCTGTCGTCGCTGTTACCAATATTGTGATAAAAACGCAGCAACATTTTAAGAGAAAATCTCGAACGTAGCAGAAAATATTTCGATAGCCGCATGACTCAGATCCATAACTATCGTGAGAAGGAGTTTATTTTATTCCGCTGCAATAACCTCATCCCTCACGATTAAAATCTTAAAACAATGGACATCAATTGTAGCAAAAACTAATTACGCCGATTCGGACCAAAACCATACGCTATTTGAAGTAAATGTTTCCAAAGTGTAGCCGCACCAGATAGCAAAATGCCAGCAAAACAAGGATTTGTTTGTGAATCACTAATAAAAGTACGAGCGTCACAATACACCAAAACTGTTCCAGGATGGGCAAGGATCAGTTTCCTAATTTTTTTCTATAAGGTTGATGCAAAACGGCTTGATCATTGCTAACCAGGAAATGTGCTCCGCCCAGCAGGCCATGCCTCACTATATGGGACTTCCCAACTATAATGAACATATTGTGCGAAACAACTTACACGGAACAAGAGGATGAGACTCAACGTAATTATTTTCGTCTTGCCAAATAGAACTAGGTCAAAACATCCAGAGAAGCAAATTTTTACAGCAGAGCCAAATGTCTGACCTGCTAAACAAATAAATTTTTAGGATGGCGAACTTTCTGCTATATAAAAAATCTTGATATTAAGACAGTTATCAAATTCACATATATATATATAAAATTTACACACTTACAGTGCTTGTTACCTGCATGGAATCCTGCTGACTATGCGTCAAGCCCTGAAGTTTTTATAAACGGATCAGGCAATCATACCGCATTAAGCATTGTACAGACGAAGCAGTCAATCATACATAAATATACACTAGAAAATCTGCTTGATATAAAAGCGGTTGACATTAAGCACTGCAAATATTTGCAAAGTTAACGGCACGACCTGGAAAAAATATCGCATCGCTTTTCAAACTCAGAATTGCTTTTGACAGGACAACGCCACTCAACTTTACGCAAGTAACAAAGCAGGATGACCAGGGAAAGAGAGCTTAACACGAATATAATTGGCTGTAACAGAAACCAAAACTGACATCTTGTTCGCTCACCTGGATTGTCAAAACACGTACCTTCCTTACATTGTCGAGACATTTAGGGTACAAGCATTTCCGCAAAATCTCTGATGATGATTTGCAACTAAAAAACCCTACACTTTTAGTGAGAACAGAGATAATGATGGCGCGTATCAAATTGTAGGTGCAAGTCTTCAAACCTATTGTCAATCAGAGATTTTCTAGTAAGGGCATTACGGCAAAACGCAATCGAAACGACGTTGCATGGCAATTTAAAAGCACATGTGTTGGCTGCACGCCAGTCAATCGCGTAACACATGCAGCAGAGCAGGTTCGGGACTTTGCTACATAGACTGACATTTCGACAGCACAGGCGCCCCAAGATCCCATGTGGTAACGAGAGATGCCGTGACAGAACCGATAACGCAATAGCGGAATTGAATCCGCAGTGTAAATTCTATAGCACGAAGTTCGCCGAAGGAAACTCTTTGACACGAGTACCCGCTCAGTCGATCCATACATCATCTGTTTGCGCACGTGGCGCGTTGATCAGAGATCTCGGTTCGTTTGCAATCGCACGATTATTTCCTAACCAGCAGTTCAGACTGCAAATCGCGACATATGGTTATGTTTTCTATTTCTGCTGCTGAGTTACTGTGCAGATCGTGCATTCTTCAGGGTAACGCTTCGGCGATTGCTGGATAGACCGGAGATGGCTTAGGTCAGGCCTACCGTGGCTCGATGTTGTGTTGACTAGTTGGACCGTTAGCCGAAAGTAAGCGACTATGTTCATTGAAACTAACTTCTTATCGACTTAAGTGCCGAGCAATCACAAGCAACAAAACCATGAAAATCCCAAAGAAATATGAAAACTGTTGTAGAATATAGAGCTTTCTTATATGATTCCATGACAACACCCCGCACTGGGGGAGTGCACAAGGTAGGCTGTCAAAGTAAACCACAAATGTCACAATTGCAATCTGCTGTTACATCACACCATTCTGCTGAACGTGATAAAGTGAAATAGTAATGCCTGCGTTTTAATCACTTGTTTTTTGCAATTATTTCGAAAACAAAGATAGTTCGGAACCGGCGTGAGGGTAATGCACGCTGGATCTGAATCGCGTCCCAAAATTATCGAGTCATGAAAAGCTAGCGAAGAATATCGGGGTCTTCCTTCCGATTTGCCACCCTCAAGAGTTGCCTTGACTTGCTGCACATTTCTTTCTTACAACAAAAAGTACTGCGCATCGGGAAATGAAACGAGCCTCTTCTGCCAAATCAGCATTTCAAACCTCCTGCTCCCAAAAAAGCGCAAGCCTTCCTCTGAGCTTGATTGGCACCAGCTATGTGATTTTCCTTTTCGCAATAAGTGAAAATCAATTTCTGTTCCTGTAATTGCGGGAAGTCCTTTCTGTTCTGCTAAGCCAGGGTTTTTGTATCGGCGATTCAGTCCCATCTGATCCGCTTGCGATTGACATTTCCGTGCGACAACGCGGCATAAAAAACAACTATTTCCTTCCCGAATGAGGTAACTGCGGCTCAGTTCCTGAACAGAGCACACCTAACGTTTCAAGCTATACGGTTGCAAATCGTAAACAACTGGGAAACCGGAAAATCGTTTCGATGATGTGGCTTCCTTTGCTCAAAGACACTTCTGTCGATGCTGCTAAACTACAATGTCACGCTTAGGCTGAGCATCACCGCAATCAACTTTTACTGCAAAAAACAAAGTACTGCGAAACGGCTGACTTCATTTTCCATTGTCTTGCATTGAGTAGTCAGAAGCGCTTTGCTAGATTTCACAGGATTTTACCGATTTGCTATAACGTTTGCAGATTTTTCTCTTCAGGAGCAATACGATAAGGCGCAAACAAAAACTTGACCTTTCGCATATCTTCTTTGAAAATAAAAGGTTCAGCAGTTTTGCGTGCAAAGTCGAAGGTTTAAAGAATCACAAAAATTTCGGCTAGCGCCACCACTCACTCTTCTTAGCGTTTCTTGGCCTGCATCAAGATATTCTTTCAGATGCCTGCTTTGGATGAAATAACAAAAACCATATCATCAGCTTATTTAACGGCAGAGTAAAAAAGCTAAGAGGGAGTAATCAATGGAAATATCAAGAAAAATTGAATTATCAAGATTTTCAGTCACTGAAAATGGCTGTTTGGAATACGAAGGAAGAAAATGTTTTCTGCCAATTTTCAGTTTAACTCAAATCCTTTTCAATGCGATTACAACACAAAGTAATCATCAGTAACGTTTTTGCTCATAAGACGATTTAACAGTTGATAGACTGTACGTCGTTTTTGACGTTTTAAAGTATGTTAAGGTGACTATAAAGCCACGAAAATGTGCAAACCATGGCGTGCAACACCACAGCCTGTTGCCATGATACACCAAATCTTTGATGAAAAAGCATTGTTTTACTGCTTCCTCATTACTTACGCGAGCAGACGTTTTTCAGTCGCTCCCCCTTAGCTTGAGTCATTGTTCTTCGCGCCTCGTCTAACCTCAAAATCAAACACAAAAAAAAAACAGAACAACAATTTATTTGCCATTATCTTGCTTTTCAACAATATCTTGCCCCCCTTGCGAACCACCTCTCACGACCACCAAAGGGGGCGCGGACGCAGTTAAAGAACCCAGGCACAAGAATTGAAAAGGATTAAGCTCGAAAGCAGTTAAGCTATTGCAAACGAAAGAAACACAGTTATTCATGAGACGCGTGAAGATATGAAACCAAAAGCCCGCCTGGAATTGTTAAAACTTTGTAATGTTGCCCAAGCGTCGTCATATATGCTCAGCAAAAAAAAAATCTTCAGCAATGCTTCTGCTCCCATTCTAGGGCAAGCAGATTGTTGCTTGTGATATTAATACGTGGAGATGCTGCGCAGAAGTTGACAAAAGTTTCTGCAAGCGAATATGGGAAAAACTTTCTGTTTGTAGCATAAGTTAGCACTTGAGCACACAATTCTGTTTACACGCAGCCATTACTTGCTCGAAAAAACACTGAGAAGTATTCGTCAGCGTTGGTCGAGACACTCGTATCAATTACGGCAATTAGCAGTCTACAGTCTTACAAAAACTCTTCTTTTACCGACATAACACCGCAAATAATTTAGGTTTAGGCGGGAAATGGGATTTCGTTCAATACTTCACCCAAGCTTAAAAAAGGCTAGTCTTCCCGCATCGACCGTGCCAAGCTATGTTAAGGTTAGGCGTGAGGTTGAAATTTCATCGATGTTGGACATTCCTCTGATGAATAAATCAAAATCTGTGGTTGATCTGCACGCTCTTCCTCTATCGACGTAGCAGTACGCTGCCAGTATGCGCTACTAATCACAGCAACTTTACGCAAAACACGACAATTTGAACATTAAGCAAACAAAATTTGAACTACTTAGAAACCTGCATAAGACAATGTGCGGTATAGTACTACTTGCGAGGAGGCATTAGCTCGTCCAACGCGTTTTGGCTAAAAAATCTTTTCTCTTCTCAATTTGAAGTTTTCAGCACTTAGGTACATGTATGTAACGCGCTTCAGTTTTTTAGCTAACCTAGACACGCTAAGTCTGGTCAGATAATCATGTGATAAACATATACTTCCTTGTATTTTTCTTATTGCAACTGGCAGCAACCGAACTTCTAAACAATCAACGCGCGTACCACAACCTTCGTAGAAAACGCTTTCACTTACAGCGAGCGCCAGAGACTGCTGATGATGCGGTTCATGCCAACAGGAAGAGCATAAAGTAAACCCACCGCCTTACGGAAGATGCCGCAATTTATAATCGTTCGATTCGCAGCCGGATGGCACCTGACGTTTCCCCTTTGAAGCTCTGTCGGGGTTCTCGAAGAGCGCGTTAACACCCACTAAGGAATAAAGACGATCACAATCCTAAAACAAAAAAGACACATAAAAAACAAATAGTATACGTGCAAAGATACTCTATAACTCGATTCGCGCAAGTTCACAGCAGAAAGCGGTTCAGCTGGGCTTAAATTAGCAAAATTAAGGCAAGTGTCGTAAGCCCATAATAACGGTTATCCGTTTATTCGTTCGTCTAGAGCGGGCAGGATTTTCGAAAACAACAGAGCGTGAAGGTAAAATGCTTTACTGCGAGACAAACAATCTGTCAGTGGTTTGGGTGCACCGTGGTTCGGGCAGCGCGTATGAACGTCAATTCGGCAAGCCCTGTTTCCTTCACGCCACAGCAGGCCGGCAAGCATTTGGCGCCGAAAAGAAACCAAAATACCCCTTGAAGCGTAAGGAAAACTAAAGAGCTACTAACAGGTGCCGGACAGAAAACCTAGACGAATCGTCGACCTTTCCAACCGCAGATGGCAATAATGATGGCAAATTATGCACTATCGATGTGTTCCAAGTAAATTTTGGTTTGTCTTTAATAATTTCAACACGTTTCCCACTGATGTTTCCTTTGCTGAGGCGCGCAACGTTCGAAATTTCACAAGGTTGCCTCGCATGGGACCTGCCTATTCGGAAGCCAACCGAGAACGTCGCGCACAAAAATAGATGATGGGATCCAGTAACTAAGGTTAAAACAGGAACACACAGCAGCTCGCTCCTAAGTAGTCGACATCAAGCAGAAGGTGGCGCTTGCATTTGACAGTTGGTTTGATTATCCAAGCAAACTGTAAAATTTTTATCGCTGCTTGCCTTGGCGGTCATAAAACTCCGAAAGTCACATGACACCGCTTACTTTTTTCAAGCAGTCACGTGAAACTTCTTGCTGTTTTCACAAACGTTGTTCACTGGTACTGATGCAGTGTATACCGAACCTTTGATTTAATGGCACTATGTGGAGGAATAGGCAGCATGAGTTACAGCAGAATTGTCACCTTCTTGGCTCGGCGTCAACGCTCCATCTGAATTCCGGCTGACCCTGGTCAACGGAGATGTGATTGCGCTCCAAGGGAGTCCAAAAACTTTCTCCTGTTCAATTAACCACGAAACCCTATCGGGCTTGACCTCAGCTTTAACTATCGCTAAGCGGTATCATCATCTTGAGTCATTTTGCGTGTTTCGTCTCTGCTGCGTGTGGTCTCCGCCGTCTGCCCTCGCCGTCACGCAGCATCCTCCTCCCATTGCACGCTGCGGCCGGTACTTAGTGCAGATAATGGGTTGAAGTCAACGCGCGACACTGTCCCTCGGGGTTGCGCAGGAAGCAGTGCACCAGGCTCGCAGTGGTTGAGCTGCGGGCTTGAGCCAAACCAAAGAAAACTCAAGGCAG
>JGI24022J15233_10002322_pt1 | contig 17650 bp, 12 predicted proteins | sample Ectturendosymbi2_FD_15233 | JGI IMG/M metagenome (IMG submission 15233) | reverse complement strand
CGCAGTGAATCGGCGCCCCCATAATGATTCGGCGCCCGGGAAATTGTGCCCCCATTGCCCCCCTCGTTACGCCCCTGGCCACAGTAAATGGAATCAGTGACCTTGCAATGCATTGCCCATAACATCACAAAACGTGTAAGGCATCAACACCNACCCTATACACTCAGTTTTCCGGAAGCTACTGGAGCCTATTTACTGTAAAACACTTGGAGTCCGGTTGGCGACAGACAAAAACTTTTTTATTGTAAACATTTTGTGCAGGTCCGCCTTTCAAGTGACTTTCACGTTAATTGGCTGTGAATACAGAGAGTGTACCATGGAAGAGAAAATAATTTTACCGAAAATTCAATTTTGAAGAGCATATTTTTGTAGCTGTTTTTTTAATATTAGACTTAAAGTCAGCCACTTCTTTCCAGGAACTTACAAATGTGTTTGTGCGTTTCATGTGACTTTCTATTGATTCTCGAGCACAAGGTAACATCGCAATCATCCGCTTTTGGCACCACATTATTTTACAAAACTTGAGTTTGTTAAAAGTCGTCCCGTTTTTATGATCAATCACGAAACGAACTACCTTAGTTCACGGAGCAATTCTGTTTTTTACAAAATCACAAGGTACTCCACTGCAACCACTTTTTTGAATCAAACATTTTTGTGCAGATAATATTTGGTTTCCGTCAGAAAGTACTGCTCGCATTTGGCAATTGTTCCACAGGACTACACACTTTGCACAGTCAATTTTAGGCACTGAATTGCTTTACAGTACTAAAATACCTGACCACAGTTCCACACGTGAAGAATCTTGAACGTTGGAGCAAGTCTTAGTCAAAGGCAAAAAAACAGATTCGTACTGTTCACCATAGATTGTTTGTGATCCAGACAATTGCACGACTCGACGCAAACCAAATCCAGACATCAAGCAAAAGACTAGGTGGTGTAATTGACTACCAAATCCGTACTGAGAGGGCAACTCGCAAAGCAGGATTCGTTCGCACTGAGTATGGCTCTATAAAAGGAAAACATTTTCGATTAATGAAATCAAATGTGCCCATTGCTTTGAATTTTAAACAAATGTTTGTTTGATTTGAAGTTTTCCTAAAATACAAAAAAGTGTTGTGTTCATTGAAAACGTAATTACTATTTGAACTTTTTTCTCCCGCCACTGTTCCAAAAACAATCTGTGGTGTCTACGTGTAGTTTGCGATGCGAATGTCTAGCAACAAACATTTTGAAGTCGATGATGATAGTACGCTCAACAAAATAGTCTTAGAAATGTCGGAGACCGTTTGCATAGAATCGGTTCGCTTAGTCAAACTGTAGGCCCGTTTGAGTCGTTCAAAATTGTTTGCAAGGCTACCGGAGACAGAAGGTTCGTGCACATAATGGGGTTTCTCGTTTTTGGTTGACGTCATCACCCCCAAAATCTGTGACCATATGCAAATTCGCGGACTGTGAAGAAGGTTTTGTAAAGTACATGAGACTTCGTAAGACAGGCTATCATCCCTCCTGCTCGCATTTCTTTCGAAACTCGTTGCTGAATGTTTATTTCTTTCGTAACGTTTCCTTAGTGGACTGTTCGCGTGTGCTTGCCTTTGCGTCGTCCGCTGCCGCCATTTAATGTCTTGAAAAGGGTGAAGTCACTTCTCAAAATGAAATTATAGCAAATCAGAATGATGTTTGGTTATCTTTCCTCAAAATGTTAAGTTTGTAACGTTGTAGATTTCTCGCAATAACTTTTCATCATGAGTATTTAAAGAAATTCGCTTAATTGCGCTTTACCTTATTCTGTTAAAAAAGTCTGAAACTTAATCTTGCGTTTAAATTTCGAGCTACTTTATCCATTCTTTCCCAAGAATACAAGTACCACGAAATGAACGTTTTCATTCTCCAATAACCATAAGTTAAGGTCAACTGGTGCGAAAATTGAGTGGCAGTCAACATTCAACTGATCTAACTGGTCAAGCCCGTCTGCTCTCTACCATAGGTACAAACGAGATTTTCCCTCGAGGGACGGAAACGCTTATATGAAAATCGGGAACTATCCCGATTTCCGACCTCGGTTGTAACCAGGGTGTTTTTGTGCAAAGTGGATGTAAGTTCTGATATTTGGCCGTTTTTTATCGAACTTCCATAAACGTAAAGAGCCTGTTCATCCACTTTTCAAAAACAAAAAGTTCACTCAAAGTCAAAACCCCAATAAAGCATCTTAATTGTCTTAATTCAACGTTCAATTTTTCAGATACAACCAGGCCCATAGCCACGGGAGGGCATTCAGGGCCAGTGTCCCCAACATTTTTTAAATACACAATAGAAAAAAATCTTGGCCCCTAAATTTTATTTGTCCCCCGAACCTTAAAACTTGGCTGCGGACCTGGATACAACTGCGCTGTTTGCCATGATTTTCTTTCTTTTGCACTCACGCAAAGTTGCAATTCCTTTATTTCACTTGCGAATCACGTTGCAAAACGTCTAGCCCGATAATTGTGTGGCTTAATAGTGTTTACCTGGTGTAAAAGGTTTTAATTTGGGTAACAAAACGCTCCGTATTCTCAAAACAGGTGTTTTCAAACACTGCAAAGCTATTAGTTTTTAAATTAGTCGTTGTTCCAACCCTCACCTATAGTCACGAATCTCGTAGAAATTACTGAAAGCGTGCTATCTCAAGTACAAGCTGCAGAGATGGGATATTTGCAACGAGTTCAAGGCGCGACGCTTCACGAAATAAAGTGCGCAGCGGTGAAATTCGCAAAACCTTGATGTCGCACTACTTCAGGTAGAGAGCTACCAGCTTCGATGGTTCTGCCATATGCTTAGAATGCCACTAAGCAAGGTTGGTGAGTCCTGCTATTTACACCCACGGAAAAGCAATGCGGTGGCCTACCAAGGACCAAGGGGCTTGATTACACCTTCCACTTTTGTTTGGTCCTGTCTTGGAGTGGGACCAGCGGATTAGAGGTTGATGAAAACCACAACTTCTGCGTTTCACGTCTCTTAGTGTTGCTGTCCAGTGGAAAAACGAGTGTGAAAATGATGAGTGAACAAACGCAAGCACACATGATAAGGATTGTTTTCGCTGCAAGCGATAATAAAACTATGCCTTTGCAATGGTAGAATTTCTTGAAAGCTCGCTTTGAACACCGGTGCGACAGCGTTGAAGTCAAGCCGGAATATTTACAGAATATTAGCAAATTGTTAAGCAAATTTTTCTATTGGTTTTGGAATCACAGGCCTAGCCAAGAGTTCCAAGGAGACCATCTGCCCCCTGAAATTTCTAGCATATCTTGTCAAGTCATGCATTGAGATGCGGTGTCCCAAACAAAATGCTCGCTTAAAGTGAAAAGATTTACCACCCAAATTTCGTGCTGGGTACGCCACTGCTTGGAATTGCAATTATTTCAAATTTATGTCATTTGTTTTTGTTTATTGTTATTTTACTGCCACGTCTTGAGCATCATCATAGAAACTCGTATACTTTATCATAGTAACTCGTACACATAGCAGTAGCGAAGGAGCACTAGCTGCCGCCTCTGGCCCTAGAAGAAAATGCCGCCCCCTGGTGCGGGCAGTGGTGTTGTATTTATTACGTCATCGTGCTCAGTCAACTATGGTACCGCTTTTCCATTTTTCCCTTGTAACAGTGGCAGATGGGGCCTCACAAGTCGATTATCCTCGGGAACTTGCATCAGCTAAATCCGACCCTGCGTAACTGAAATGATTTGAGTACAACAGGGCTATGTTGAGTCAAGAAATGAGGCAAAATCCTTTTTTGACGAAGTTAGTTCTAAACGGAGAGGTTTAGAGGATGACATTCTTTCTGCTTTTGCGCTTCAATTGCCACGTTGCATCGCCTGTTTACTTTATTTCTACTGTATAACGAACCGCCTGATATGCAATAGCTCGTTCGACATGAAATAGGAGGCGGAGCCAAAGGTGAAACGCGAGAGCAATCTACAAGGAGATAGCAGTTTTAACGATTTGCAAAATATGCTATTTCTTGTCTCTTCCCTTGCGCAAGCCGCAAAAGAGCAAGTGACGGTGCTGGGCCGGTACGGCGTTCATATCTGTATAAATATCTGGGTCGAGTTAAATGTGAATGAAGTTTACATGTCGCAAGCGACTTTTTTCGTGGCGATTGCTGCATACATCCAATGATATATTAAAAAAATGTTCCCCCTAGTGATTTTGACCCCCCCTGCTGCGAAATCCCGACGACGGATCTGACTGTAATTAACGTTACTGCGATTAGTTGGGTGAAATTTCGCTCATTTGGACTACATAAGACGAAAAACAATTGGTACACAATGTTTTCCATTACTGGGTGCCCAGCATTGCAACACAGCGCTCACATTTTCTCAACAAAACCTGCGTATATTAACGCCCTGAGATAAACAGCGTTTTAGTCACCTATTAGCATTCTCCACCGGATGAGCGAAAGTATTGAGCAAGTAAGCAACTTTCCTTTCCTATCAATAAAGCATGGAACAATAGCTTAACTACTGCAGAGCTTTCTGATAACTGCGGCAACTAGTTGCTTAACTGCTTTAAAAAGTCCAGCTGCAACTGTGGCAGATGGACCTTGACCAGCGAACGATGCTGTTGCACAGGATTGCCAGATCTACTTTGTGCCAAGGGGCACAATCTATTCCAGAAAAGAGTAAAAAAGCCAAATACTAAGAAAAGAGCCAAATGCTAAGAAAAGGGGCCAAAAAGGGCCAACCACTTTCCAAATTTATCAGCAGTTCCAAAGTCTCATTAACCCATACTTAGTAACTTATTAAATGGCAATTTTCCTCAATCACAATTGTAGCTCAACAGCAAAACAAGTAGCCTACATGATGAAAGATCGCAAGAGAAGAACTTATTTTACGTGTGTAGTCATAAACGGAGGTAAATTTACCAGCTTCGATAAGTGCAAAAGCGATCAACAACAATCTGAACAAAACAAACAAACAAACACGTGCACCACCTAAACAACAGTAAGTTAGGTAACGTAGCAATATCACTGCTACCTCTAAAATTGCAGCAAGTAACAGTTTTGTTTGTTTTTTGTTAATTTTGGTGACGGCAATTTGCGGAAGGCCGAAGCCTGAATTGTGCTTCTTGCCGGGCCGGTGAGGTGAACGCTCTTGCCCAAGGAGCGCTACAGCAATTCACTCAGTGGTAGTGGGTCGAACGCCCAACTTTCCAATAGAGAGGCGGACACTTTACCACTGAGCTATTGCCGCCCTAACAGGTATTCCGATGAACTTACTTTCAGATGAACTCAGAAAATCCAATCTACAAAATGTACAGGATCCTAACAAAATTTTGTAATCGAAAACCTTCAAAATATAGGAACTTGGTGAAAACCTGCAATCAGTCAGTGAAAAAATATGGCTTCTCAGACATGACCAAGGGTGGTCAGATCTAATTCTTGCAAGTGACCAGTCTATCCTTGAAACTGGCCCAAAAAATCCAAAGGGCCAAACGAGAATTTTGAGGCCAGCAAGTGTTAGTTGGAACCAAATTTCTCAAATTTGGCTCCACAAGGGCCAACCTGGCAACCCTGATGCTGCAGCTTGCTAGAGTAGACGCGTTTTGAGTAGATTCCCGAAATAGCGGCCATTGTTACGCAATAATATTGAGATAGGTAGCGACAAAGCGGTGGTGAGCATAACATGGTAGGAACCATTGCTTTATATTATATTGGCTGTGTCGCCCGCATTTGCCAAAGAAGATTCTCATGGGGCGTGGGACTTAGCTGATGAAATTAAGAAAGCTTAAATTGTAATCAGTCTGAATAATTTCCTCACCTGTTTTCAATTATCTCTGCTTACAGTAAGCGACCAGATTTTGCCGCCCCGTGGAGCGTGCCGCCCCTGGCTATACCCAGAGTAACCAGTGGGTTGCTACGCCACTGATACATAGTGCTCTTATTTGCAGCAAAATAGACGTTTTTGACATTATGGTTGAATACAACAATTTGTTCCTCTACTCTATCTGGACTAGAATAAGACGAACAGAAATGTAAACAAAAGATGAAAAAGTAACGAATTGAGCATATTGACGAATTAGACAAGTTCTACTGTAGTTGTTTTTAAACATACTTGAGCCAAATCGATCTGATCTTCTACGAATTTCCCCAACTCTCTCACAACTTCACTTCGATGCTGACGGGTTTCCGACCAGGTTAATTCTATATCTGCGACAGCAGACCTGAAATAGTGTTGCAAGAAATACTCCAGCTGTATAGCCTATACAGCGATGATGTTCGCTGCACTGTAATACTCCAGCTGTACAGCCTATACAGCGATGATGCACGCTGCACAAACAGCCTATACAGCGATGATGTACGCTGCACTGTCTCCATTGATACAGATACGTGGTGCGCATGAACTTTTTAATTTAGATTTTTATTTTAAGTTCTCAATATTCTTTAGTTTCCGCGGCTTATTATCTCATCAGCAAGGTAAACATATTAAACCAGCAGTCTCCGACTTGGTATACTGAAAAACAATAAGACTGTGGTAATAGTTTATTTCTCAAATAAGGGCAGACAAGAAAATGTTACCCGTTAGTTCGAATTTGTTGCACCTTGAACTGTCGTATAATTGGCCATTTTGGGTCTGTGTGGTTCTGGAAGAAGGTGATTGAGTGTGAAAAGATAGATTTAAAAGAAACAGTGATCACGGGAAAACGTTGATCGAAGAGAAAGCCTCCACTAATAAAGGAGATTATTGAACCATTGCAAATTTATGTTCCCTTGTTTGATGCAAATGTTGTAAAGATAAACAGCTATCGAAATGCTGGAATGGTGTCGTGCAAAATTTGTATGGAAAAATATAAATCGAGTACTATTAACCATTTATTCGAGTCAACTGATGTTTACTGTAACTATATAGCGAGTGTATGTGAAACAACTCACCAATGACAGTGTTGTTACATTGTTTCAGTTACAAGCACTGTTGCTTTTGTGGTTGCTGCAATCAAGGTTTCAACGGAAGTGGGGGATCCAGGGAGGCAGTCTGGGGCAACTTCTCCCCCAAACGTCTGTGGCGCTCCGTTGAATGACGGCCCTGTCTGGTGCCCATGGAAGTAGAAACAAAGACAAAAAATGCTCCAAACTAAACTATATGTTCTAAAAATTGGGGGGCATGGACCCCAAGGCCTCTCCTGGCTACGCCTAGGAGTCCGCAGTATGCTGCATCGTAGTTTTGCAACTTAAATGTGAGTGGATGAGTTTCTTGACGGAACTAAGCCTCTGATTGAACCGTAATGCAGCGTGTAAAAAGCTGTACATACATGTACCTACGTTAGCATTAACAAACAACTTGCCGCTATCGGATAAAAATGCATTGAGCGTGCTCGATTAGCTGTGCCATTGCAAAAACTGCCATTGTCCGATACAACGGGGGGCAGCCGGTCAATTGCACCACCCGAAGTTTTCAAAATCATGTGAAGTGTTAGGTATAACAACAAGTTACAACCATTTTGCCCTCCCCTGAAAACACCAGCTGGTTGCGGCCCTGTGTGCGGTAATGGCTGGATTATTGAAAAAAACGCTTTCAGCCAATATTTGTGATGCGCATTGCTTCGATATTCAATTCGATGAAAAGACGGATCTTGCCAACGATTTCCCGTTACATTGGCAAGCTCAATTGATTTCATATGTTCGCTTTCCTGACAAGGAAAGCATGAAAGTCGTCGATCATCAGACCTATCTGTTTTGTCTTCCTACTGGCACAGACACCACTGCAGCCAGTATCTTTGCAAAATTCGCCGAGAACTTCTCAGAACACGGCGTGACGTGGTTGAAATGCAAAATTGTGTCCATAGACGGTGCAAGGACTATGATCGGCATTCGAAATGGCGTTGTTGCACTCATAAAGCAAGTCTCACCAGAAATTGTGAACAACCAATGTGCCATAAACCGTGAAGCATTGGAGGACAAGAAGCTAGACCAGTGGTTCTCAACCTTTAAGCCACAGACTATTTTCCGGCCAGTATAAATCTTCACGGACTCAAGATAGACTAAGTCTTACGAGAATGATACAAACACTAATTTTGGCGAATTCGCTTCATCGCACACATTCACAAATTTCAATGAGAACCTTGTCTCTGAGTTTGTTTCACCAGTTTGTCGAAATAAGGGCTTGTGGTCTTCAACGCATATCACCTGATGTGTTTTCCGGTTGAAGATGATATCCGCGCTTGCTTCTAAAAATAGTTATATCGTTGAAAAACAGCTTCACAACGGTATGTAGTTGGAAAAAGAAAAAAAGCTTTTGTTGCCTGCGGACACAGATCAGAGAGATTTGGTTCCACTGTCTGTACATCCACTCAAAATTGAATCAGACTCCACAGCTGTCGACTTTGCAGCTGAATCAACGGTTCAGCAATGCAATCCACTTCACGATAAATCTGTGGCTCTGGCACCTCAAAAGTGCTTCGCATGTTTATGATGTAATTGTGAAAAGGGATGTACTGTATTTATCCATCTCGGTGCGATGTAATTAGGCGCTCAAGAAAGATGTGACGAATCCAGCGGAAATCAATTTCTACCTCTTCTGCAAATGTGTTTGATGCCGAAAATGCAGATATTCTTCCATTTTCAATTCGATGGATCCACAACTGTATTTTGCTTTTAAACATGACGATGTCTTGGACACATCTAAAACTATTTTACCCTTTCCGTGCATGGAGCTGTTTAGCGGATTCAAATGTATAAAAAATCACTTAAGAATACTTGGCAATCCACTTGCTGTCGATGACTCGTTCAGCAAAGTTATGATTCTGTTCTTTCAATAACGCACCGGTGGCATTGCGTGGGTCACTCTTTCCAGAATATTTCCTCATGAACCAACGGATGTTCAAATGAAACAAACGTCCAGTGTGTTCTTCACGCGTCTCGCCAGTGTTTTCTTTCTCACCAATGTCCAGTGTGTTCTTTCCCACATCATTTAAAAATAGTTAGATCTTCCTAAATTTCTTCGCTGTCTGATTTTTTCTCGGCGAAGAAGACAATAGCTAGAGTACATGAATATTAAATTTTCCTTTTTCATAAAATAATAAAGTTTTTTGATTCTCATCATAGCCAAAGCACCGTCGGCACAAACAGGCACGTAGTGAATTCATGAAAGTTGATGTTACTTAGTGAAGGATTCTACTTTCTTAAACATTTCTTTTCTTGTAGTATGTTTGGCTACTGGACAGCCAAAGAAAAATTGATCCATGTAGTCTTCAGTCGCACGGTATTGCACGAACACCATACACTGTGCATCGTTTCCTAAAGCTATGGTCTCGCCTAACTCTGAATTACGATTTCCACTTCGTTTTGCAGGAGCAATAGTTTATTTCAGAATATCGACTGAGAGTTCTTGGATGAGCCACTTAATGGTGTTGTTTGAAGAAAAACCATGGTTAACTTATTAGATACGACAGGAATGTGCAACCCTTAGCCCGCGGGCCAAGAGGCCCAAACTTAAATTTTATTAAGAAAGGTCCAAACTTAAATTTTATTAAGAAAAAAAATATTGTGGGAAGGTCCAAACTTAAATTTTATTAAGAAAGGTCCAAACTTAAATTTTATTAAGAAAAAAAATATTGTGCTCTTTACTTACCCTTATGACTACGCCAGTTCACCCGCACTTGGTATTCACTTTATACAGACCCAATTGCTCCACAAGCAAGCATTACAGTTGTAAATCTTAATGTCAGATCACTGACCTGAAGGAAATATCGGGCGTGTTATCGGGTTCGCAGATCGTAGCCCTGCGCGAGGCTTCACCGGTGCCTGGCTACGTTAGAAAAGCCTAACTAGTTTTAACTAGCGAAATATTGACATAACGTTTATCAGGCTCAGCGCCCAACCGCAACTCTGACTAAACGTGAACCGCTGTGATGTCCACACCTTGTGAAACAATAGCGATTTAATCAAACAAACACACAGAGAACACAGGTTAACAGTATTGCCGATCTTCAGTAGGCGCGATTTGTCTAACCCGCAGAGTTTGACACATGCAGCTGCGGCCCGCGGACCAATCTGGTTATGTGTGCATTTGGCCCGACAGTGCTGCTTGCTACCCCTGAGCTACGGCCTCAGTACACAACCCTTTAACAACCGCGCCGGCCTGCATATAAGCCGGCACATTTTTGGCAATAACTTGCCAGCCTCTATAGCTAGAGAGCTGTTCAAACCCTCTACAGATTCGGCAAGTCTTCTAGTTTCGATTAAAAAAAATTATTTGATTTAAGTGTGGGTTTCCTCTTGGTGACGTCACAAAGAGGGCATGTTTTTGAATTTTTGACCAACTTTGACGGGCCCTCGGCGCCAATCCAATGAGCCATTTTTTGGCTAAAACTTTGTTTTGGAAATTACACGATCAGCCGCGTCTATTGAGCCCTTGACAGACTTTCTAGCATGTGGAACCAAAGCTATGGCCCAAAAACCCCATTTTACCCCCAAATCAGAAAATTGCAGAAAATGCATTTGAGTCTCCCATTGGCGGCTTGCGCGATAGCGATAATTCGCCGCTAGAACATGATAGCGAGCTATTCGAACCCTCGAAAGACTCGTGAAGTCTTGTAGTTTGCACGGTAAAAAAATCTTTGAAATTTGGGTTTTTCGGTGGGTGTCGTCAGAAAGAGGGTAGGTTTTGCTTTTTTTTATTCTTTTATGACGACATCACCCGAACAATGAGCCAAAATTGTGGCTCAAAGTTTGGTATTTTAGGCAGGAATGTGAGGCTTTAGAGCCCTACATCGACTTCCTGACGTTTCTAGTGCCCAAGTTAGGGCCAGAAGACCCCAATTTCCCGGGGAATATGCCGAGTGATTTCAGGGGATTTCCCTAATTAATTTCTGCTTATTTTGCCATAACTGCTTGGCTCGATGTCCTTCACAAAGACCTCGAAACAGACCGGTCGCCACGGGGGGAGGTTTTAGTGGGCGTAGCCCCCCAAACGAAGACCCAAGGCCCCATATTGAAATATGAAACACTACAGTACTGGAAAAATTATTATGGATTTTTTATTTTCCCAGGAAATTGGTGTATTTCTCTGATTTTTAGGTTATTTCTCTTATTTTTCGTCACATGAATGAAGGTTAAGGTTGTTCAAAGAAAAGAAACTGCAATTCCACATAACCCAGATTCATGTGGTGTGAAACCGTTTATTATGACGTAATAACTACTTAATCGAATATCAGAATCAAAAAATAATTCGGCTGAACCTGAGTGGTCTCTACTGCCTGATGGACCAGTTTAGTCTGAAATAGTTTGTGAAGCTTCGTATTTAGCCAGAATTTTAAAGTATTTCAAAAGTTTTCCTTGCTATTTAATGGGATAAGAATAGACACCAGCAAAATTACAGGTTTTTGAACGAAGTTAGAGAGATGGGAAAGAGAAAAGATTTGATCCCCAGAAAAAGAGGACAAATCACCGTTTTACTCAAGGTTAGTGATCTCAAACAGAAAGACACTGCCAAGGACTTACATGCACCAACTCTAACTGCTAGTACTGTAAGAAAGGAACTGGAAGTGGAGAGAGAGATGGACAGTTTAAGGATAGGAAAATGTGGACGGAAGAGGAAAACAAGACCTAGGCTTGATCGAAAAATCAGAGTAATGGCATTAAGTAGAAGAGCTTCAAGAACTTTCTTTGGAATTGGCAAACGAGAGTATTATGGTGGACAGGAGAACCACCAAAAACGTCATTTTGAGCAAGGTCTGAAGGCATACAGGCCTAGAAAAAAAGCCTCGATTAACACAGAAAATCAAGCAGCCGAGATATGAATGGACTGTACAGCATGAGAATTGGACATCAGAAGAGTGGTCCTAAGGAAGCTCTTGATAAAGGTTAAAAGCGAATATAGAATAACGTTTCTGTTGTTGACAATGCTCTTCTAAAGAATTTAGATCAAATACAGTATATAGTGGTTCTCACCTTATTGTAAACATTTATAGTCAATTTTCTTAGCCAAAAAGTTGTTACTGAGGATGCTTTGGGAGCTGTTCAAGAACAACCAGTGATGATTTCCTTCATCACATAGCCTACCAATGACCTTAAACGTGGGTTTGCTTCTTTGTTTCAAGTTATTTATTCGGAGGAATTAACCGCTGCAGCAGTTGATGATGGGGTGCAGACAGTTAGCCGAAGGTCTAGTGAACAATTTCTGCCAGCATGTTTGAAAAAAACAGTCAAACTTCCCACCAANATCATGGTTTGGGGGCAATACTGGTTCATGGAACCAGCCGATTACACATAATAGAAGGATCCATGAACCAAATAAAATATGTAAGTTCTAGAAAGACGCCTGCTAGTGCTACGACATGGTAGCGAGTGGTTTCCCGGCAGCGACTTCAGTTTGCAGCAGGATGGCGCTCCATGTCATACTTGAAAGGTCTCCAAGGCGCTAACCACAAAAAGAACGGCAGATCAAGGTGTGGTTTTACCGCAAAAGGATGACAAGATTTTGCAAAATCTTTATTGAAAGAGCATGCCTGATAGGATCAAAGCTTTAACCGCCTCCGAGGGAGGACCAACTAAATACATAGCTGCTTCAGCATGTGACGAAAACAATTTTAAAGTTGCTTCGTTAGTGACATAACGTTTTTTAAGTTGTTTTGTTTGTTGTATTGACTTTGTGAATGAAGAACACGTAATCGAAAAATAAAAAATCCATAATAATTTTTCCAGTACTCAGTGCTGTATAAATCAGTGTTTTTGCCAAATTTGAGAGTGTCAAGCCCCCCTATTGAAGACATTCTGACGACGGTTCTGCCTCGAAATCCAAGCGCTCGAAGTTCTTGTAGAACATCCAACCAACTACTTGGCCGAAAAAAGGTTTAGTGCTCTGGTAATTGATTAATATCAAGACAGGAAAGTGGAGTTGTCTTCTTAGTGGGAACTAATGTGAGGAGCGTTGGGGCAAGATGTTGCAACAAACTGGTCTAAAATTGCAAGAAGTACTCAGGAACACCAAGCCATTAATATAATTGCATACTTTAATTAAATACTGTAAATGATGATGTTCTTTGCACATTTTTGTGCTTATTATTTTGCAGTAGGTATTCGTTATTTTAGTTATTTAAACAAAATTTCTACATCGTTTCTAGAGTCTAATCCGACTTCACGGCTTTTCTTCAGCAACACTATGTAGTGTTGGTTGTGCGAATGAGATTTTCGTTGAACAAAAGAGTGCGAACGGTCTTTTTAAAGGTTGAAAAGCAATGGTTTAGAGTATTTTTAATCTATGTTTCTACTTCTCTAGGCACCAAAAAGAGGCGCATTTATATCAGAGGAGCGCCATGGACGTTAGGGGGGAAAGTTTCCCCAAAATGAACCCCCCTGGATCCGCCACTGTGACGAGGATATAGTGCGTTGTGCTTGTTTTTATTAAAATCATCCCATACCGAACATTAAAAACAACATGAGACGTGCCAAGAAATGTTTGTCGACAATGCTGGTGTTGTCAGGTGATACGATATGTCGTTGGGGCGTTGCGACAGATATAGGACACTTTGGGTTGCCTTGATATCAAACAGGGCCTTTTTTCATCTTATTTTCAGGGCACAATAACCTCGAAATACCGCAACAAGCAAGGGCGTACGCAAGGGGGATTGGGGTTAACCCGCCCCCTTGAGCTTGACATTTTACAAAAACTGTATAACCTGCGCGCGAAGGGGAATAATTATTTTCGCATACTTTTTGCTTGTTACTTTGTCGATTTAATGCAAATACCACGGAATGAATTTGCATGCAGATTTCAAGGAATATTGTAAATGGGCCAAAAGTAGTAATTAGGTTTTGGTGGAAATATGGATTATCGTCTGCATCCAGAAAGCATCTCACCACTTTTTGCAGACCTTGCCCACAATGCATGTTTAAGATTGTGTTCCGCGATAGTTCACTTTATCTAAAACAATCGTCTTTATTTTGTCTGCTATGGCTGATCAGCGCAAACTTTACCAAAACGTTGGTTTGGAAAACATGAATATGACGTCAAATTATGACGTCACAAACATGGCACACCAAATACAAATGACACCATACGCCACTGAATTAACCCCCATAAAAAGTTTCTGCGTACGCCACTGGCAACAAGTAATGTTTGCTGCCTGCGGTCGTATGTCATCTCAGTCTAAGGACTTCTGCTCGGGTGGAGGGAAATGGCCTTGGCTGGATAGAAAGGTGCGCAGATCAGAGGCAATTCCTCCCAGTAAGCGTTTTAAAAAGGAACGATTTCAAGACAAACACAAGGGTAGTTTAACATCCTAGATTTGATGCAGATTTGCGAGTAATCATTTCATCAATTTACTCACTCCACAATCACATTTACAAGTTTAGGCTAGGGATTCTACGTATCAAAACTGAATAGTTGAAACTACTGTTAAAATTAATTTTTAATCAAAAACCTGTCGCAACTCAGAAGGTATCGTCCGGGGTACCCCTTTGCTATGCATCACTGAACCCAAGTAGGTATTTCTGAATGCTAGAAGAAAAAGAGGTAGAGCAAACGCTATGGTATGGGCATTGCATAAATGACCGTTAAAGTCACTGCACTTCGTGCAAATTTCAGCAGGATACCAAAAAAATGAGACAATAAAAGTGAGCACCAACATAACCACAGGAAATGAAATTAAAGTTAATTGGTAACATACCCGAGTTGTTCGTCGAATTTCTTCAGAAGTGGTTCGTCGTACTGTTGAAGCTGAATTTTGTTTCCTATATTTTTCACTTCGCTTCGTACGAAGTAGCCTAGCTCATCGGTATTTCTGCGCATTTTCCTGAGAAACTTCTCTGCTGTAGAACGATTATTTAGTGGATAATTATTTCCTTCGTTTGTAGGATGCTTTTGTCAGTCACGTCTCAAGAAGATTGCTTCGTGTTGATTCTCAACACGGTTTAAAATTAAAAAATAATAGTCGGTGCAAAGACATCGTTAGTTTACTGAAGTTTCAAAAAATTAATTTGGACTATCCGATATCCACTTTCTTGAAACCAATTTCAGAACTTACCACACCGCCGCAGCAAAGGTAAAGTTATATGCAGAAAGGCACTGGATAAAATGCAGCAACTTCTGGTATGTTTCGGGAAGTTTTTAGTTGAAAAGTCGACTACAAAAGTCATTACTGCATTACCACACTTTGCAAATACTTTATCCAACGATATTTCGGAATGGATGGATCTTAATATTCCCTGCTAAAGGCAAAGTTGAAATAAACTGGGTAAGTCCGACAGAATGATGCACAATCCCGTGTTGAGTTGGAATTAACTCACCAACAACATCATCGATCGTTATTCTCTGGCATTACCGGTACCTCGAGACTCAAGACAAGATCGAGTCATCAAGAAAGGGAACAAGAAGTCCCTCTGAACTGATAGTGAACAGTCAAACACCAATTGATCTCAGTGAATTAGCTACTGATTGGAAAGAGAAGACTTGAAAATTATGGAACTCAAGTTAGTGGAACAAAAGAATTAAACTTGAACAAATCATTAATGACTTCCAGTATCAAACGATGTTGAAAATTGTATTGTGCATTCGAGCTTATTATTGTACATGATTGTTAGCACGGCGCGTGTACCTTTTGGGTCACTTTTCAGTACATTCCAATCAACGTTCCCCGACTCTTTATTTCTTCAGGACGGTGCCACCTGGGAGCGCACACATTTTATAACGTCTGCCCTCGCATCTCACGGTGCATTTCGTTTTTCGTCCTTACGAAGATGGGTTGCATCAAATATCGAAACGTTGGCAAGTATTTAACGTGTTTTTATGTTTTCACCGCCAGTAGAGCCTGATTAAAGTTCGGCCTTTTCCAATGTTAAGGGTTTTGCAATTGAGTTACCACAGCCAAATTGAGAATTTCCCTACAAACGTTATTTCAGGGATTAATAACCAATCGGAGCTTACCAACAGGAAAAAATAGCAGGAGGATGGATTGAGAAATAGGGGGAGCTCTGGAAGACACAAATACCCGGAAGTTTTTCAATGCCGGTCATTACTATCTGACCACTGTCAGGGTTGACTCCCGTTGAAGTGCTTTTATCTCTAGCCCCCTGGTTACAATTTATTGACCGCATGCAATGCGACGGATTTATTTAACAATTGGCGGCAGGCCAAAGCCTGAATATAAATGCTTTTTGTCGGGGCGGTTGCGGTGAACGCTTTTGCCCGAAGCACTCACTGTACGTGGATCGACCACCCAACCTTCCAATTGAGAAGCGGACATTCTGCCAATGAGCTAAATATTGACATCAATTGCAAAAACTTTGAGAGACAAAGGAAAGACTTATGAATTGTTACATTAAATCTTTGGCATGGAAAAACTGAACAATTGTGACTTACGTTTTTTTGTGTCCTAGCAATAGTGTATACTTTTATTATTTCTAACCAAACGCAATTTAATTGATTTTACCGAAATTTTCCACTCTATCGCCGAATATTAGTCTTGAGTCGACGATAAACTTTCTAGACTTTTCCACTGCCGGTTACGGTCTGTTGAAAACCACACGATCGTCGGAGACAAGACCACGCGCAAGCGGAGAGATTCCTTGTCAATCAGAAGTGCTGAATTGCCGTTTGCGATCCGAGTTAACAATATTGTAGCCGTTCTAGTGGAGGAGTTCTTATTTGGCCTAAGTAATTTGATGTTGCGAATTGTTCTTGGCAACAGTAATTCTGTTGCCACTGGGGTCAGTCTCGTTAACATCAGATTGCTGCCTTTTTCAACATCAGATAACATCATATTTTTCGCTACAGTTTCATATAAGCTAAATGCTTCTATTACCAATACCTAACAAACCGCAGTAACGCTCGTTGTATCGGAAATAGAGCAATACATCGTCATTAAATAGAGGAGTCGTTTGTAATTTATGCAAACTGTTATTCTCAACGCAGTGGAGAGAGCTTCTTCAGTTTGGAACGATAACCAAACACGCATTCTAAGTCATGAATCTAACTTATATTTGACATAAAAGGATTAGGAAATGTGGAAAATAAAAACAACAGCCCAGTCGACATCAGATTTGTCTCAAAAAAATCAGACATCAGAAATTTATCTGAAAACATCAGATCTGATGTTAAAACATCAGAAGTGGCAACACCGAACAGTACGTAGGTTCTCATTTTGTTTCAATGTCAACATTCGCTAGTAACTTCTTGCGCAGGACTGAGGATGTGAAACTCACGAAACGAGTTTACTTGTGTAAATAAATTGCGATTGATTCGCTTGGTGTGGGTCACTGCTGTGACTCAACTATCACCACCTACCCCGTTAGTCTTTAAATCATAATGGCATGCTGTCAAAACTTTCTTTGATTTTAAACTTCCCAAATTGAACCTCTCTCCAAATTTCGAGTGGCTCTGGCAGGGCCAGATTTAACTGATGCGAGGCCGTAGGCCAGGGGCGGGCAACCTTTTGCGGTTTGCGTGCCGAAATCGGCTAAATCAATGACAAAATTCTTCCGCGTGCCAACCAATATTTGTGAGAACATACTACTTGACATCCTTAAAGGTGTATGTGAAGTGCCTTGAAGCACATAAGGGTTAAATTAAATAACGGATAGTTAACAAACGAAAATGAAGAAATGGACACCGAGTTTCATCAGATAATACTGCGACTTGTGAGTTATTAACTTTTCCATTTGAAGAGGGAGGATCTNGTTTCC
>JGI24022J15233_10002320_pt1 | contig 17654 bp, 6 predicted proteins | sample Ectturendosymbi2_FD_15233 | JGI IMG/M metagenome (IMG submission 15233) | reverse complement strand
TGCCGCGAAATTTTTTCAGCCTTGAAACTGTGCCGCCATGTAAAAAAGTTTGGGAACCACTGGGTTAGAGTATGAAGTGGTCGGCCTAGACAAAACCCTCTCATTTTACTATTTCGACGTATTTTGAAAATAAGCGAAAAGGGCAGGGCAATGACTGGAGTACTTCCGTTAAACGGATTCCCATGTCTGCTTAATACTCTGTTAATGTACAGTTGGAATCGAATTGCTATATTACAACAGGACATTTACCAACAGTAGAGTTGTTCGGTAATATATTAAATCACTTTTTTGTCATGCCCTCCTGTGCTCAATGATTTTGTAGTTTACTGTTGAGTGATGCTCTGAAATCAGGAACTCAACAGCAAAAATTCTTTTAAACGCTGTAAGGATCGTTTCTGTGCCACAGCGAAAATAATTCATCCCTACTTTCGAAGATGTTACGTTTATGTACCCATTCTATCGATTCAGTCCTAACAATGTGCATTTTAAAAATTGTTCTTCCGCAATTCACAACACTTTGCATAGAGTACATGTATTTTTCAGGTCATTTCCAAACTCCACTCCTTTATATGGACTGAAAAATTGATTAACTCTTCTCGTCTTCTGGAATTGCCTGAACGATTAAGTGGGTCTTTCTTGAAGAAGACGTTATCTATTTACTAATTTGGATCAGGCTTACTACGAATATTAAAGTTGTGATCGAATTCATTGTGAATGCCTTTGGATTTGATAAAAACAAAATTAAAAATTTTTGCTGAGAGTTACTATTTAGTTCAACAAAATACGTTTTGGGAATCATTTCAGTTAATTACCCTGTTTTCAAGGTGTATGATCTTTTACTGGGATTTCAAAAGTCACAACCAATACTTTCCCGTTTCCCAAGTATTGAACCATGACATAATGCTTTCAAGCAACTAGTCTCCACAAAGGCGACGATGTCGAGAAATCAACAAAATTTTTACACAGGAAATCGAGTTCGCGCAACTTTATCCATCCTCAGTATCGAAATCTGCAGGCAGTGCTTCCGGGTGAAATTTTTAAGGACCAACGGAGAAGAGAACGAATATAAATCAAAACACAAGCTGCGGCTAGTGGTGAATCAAAACACAAGGTTCTGCACAAAATGAATAAATCAAAACACAAGCTGCGGCAAGCGAAAACCAGAAAATACACCGCTCACAAATTGTTTGGGTGGAGAGAGGCGACCCATACTGCCTTAAACATTTTACCTGTAAGCATCCATTGCAGATTTCGACACTGAGGATGAGTAGTGTTACGTGAAATCGATTTCCTATTAAAGTAATTATTGATTAATTCGACTTCCTCCCCTATGTGGAGACTAGTCACTTGAAAACAGATATGTGCAAGTCTGGGTCATCGCAAGGTCATGAAAGCTGAGCCCAGTCGCCTGATTTCTCGAAAACCTGCAACAAACCTGGAGCTTTTAATTGACATTAAGTTTGTAGATTTTCGTCTAACTTTACTTGCCTTGGTCACCACGCAGAGATCACGATTGATTTACATCCAGAAAGTTGTTCAAAACTTTTATCTCACATGAAGTCATATACAACAGCGTGTTATTTGCAAATGATGCCTTCTCTAACTATTAAATCAATAGCTGTTGGAAAAACAATACAGATTGTTTTCTTACATAGCCTACGTTTAAATCATATTACCTCACGAACACCGAGTCTAATTTCCACCAAGCGGAACTGCATGCTCTGAAATCCTGAACCGTTACGAAGAATAGATCTGCCAAACGAAGGTTTGTTAAAGTTAGTTGCAAAATATAAAAAGCTTTCATTTTCATCTGGATATGAGCATTATTGAATTAAGGTGAATGCTTCACAGCAGAAGGGAGACATGCCATTCACAGTGTTGCTCTCGCGCCTAAAATAAAGCTCCTTTTTTACGATATTACCGCACATGAAACAGGTCATTCAAGAACATATGGTGATTGATGGCCTTTTCTTTTCATTACATGAAGTCATAATTTTCTTAAACACGGGGTAACAAGGCTAACTAGTGACGTAGTCTGAAGGAAATGTTCACTTACTTTTTCGACGTGGCACCAAAATATCGAGGCTTTTGTTGGTATTTTGTTTTTATTTCTCCCAAAAGAACTCTGAATTATTTTGCTCTGTCATGGCATGTGTTTTTTCATGGAGCGTTCATCCATTTTATTTTCGGAACTAGCACTGAATATGGCCATCTGGTGAATGGGTCTAAAAACAATAGGCATTTCGCGGAAGCGAAATGTGCGTTTTGAGTGTGCGCTTTGAGCTCAGCTGCTTCTCCAGCCATAGACGAAAAAATCTGCCTGAGCAAACAAATTACGTCATTCAACACACGCTGCTGGCAAAAATGTGGATTCTTAAGCATGACTGCTCCGTTTGTTTAAGTGGTTCCCAACATGTATGAACTTCCGACGTAATAATCCTATGCGTATCCTTTGCAGGTATAGGAGGTTCTATGTTGTTTGGGTTGGGGCAAGTTTACGTCAGGCATTTGCATCACAAAGGTTTGTGCCACACCCGGAAACAAACTTTGATCTGTCGCCTCTCCCTTTTAAGGACCACTTCTCAGATTTGGTGGAAAACTAGCGTCTACGCAAAATTAGCCTGACGATCAGTCAATTGTTTGTAATCTTCAATCTTCAAGCAAAAAATGATCAAAAAGAGATGCCGAGTGCTGGGTATTTGAAGATACAATTCATTACCCAACTCGTGTCGGTGTCTTGTTGATCACCAGAGATGTAATCGACACCGAGACTTGATTCTAACTTCTAGACCGATATTTCCTCAGAAACGCTGAGACTGAAATACCGTTTGTCAATTTTTGTGTCTATTCACTCAGCAAAGACCATGTTCCTTATCACATAAAAAATTTTTGATGTTTCTTATAATTTGCGAATTGCAAGGCAGTACTGTGAAAAGTCTGATGTAATGAAAAACATCGACTTCTTGGAAAGTTTTTAGACAAGACAGTAGCATTTTTTAAATTAAGATCTACCATTGCTACAGCAGCCAGATGATCAAACAGCATGGTCCTTCTTGTTTCTCTTATAAAACTCCGAAAGACTTTGAATTATAGTTGTGAAGCCTAAGCTTCTCATTAAATTCAGAAACATTCTGAAGTTTTTTGGACATTTTCCTGATGTGGCTTGCAAGAGATCCCTATGTGTTTTGCAAAATATCATGAAATCATTCTTAGCAATTGAGCTAAAAAAGTTGCAGAAAAAAACTAATCTGGAATAACACTGAAATTCGGTTTATGAAAAGAATACCTCCATCTGAATACGATCCAGTAACAACCATTTTCATAATTTTATAGAAAATTGTGGCCATCTTTATACCTGAATTCCAAAAAGTCTTGCGGTGTCATGGTATTCAAAAGAGAGAACTGATTCATCAGTAACTGCAAAAGAAGCATAATTTATCTGAGAAAGGATTCATCTGCATAGACATTACACAACGATTGTTCGAAACATCAGTTCTCACAACTCGCATCTGCTAGAGCTTTATAAACTTAGGTGTTCAACAGGAAAGCAACGAGCAACACCGATTTTGCTCAAAAAACGATATACTGCACAAAAATGTTTAGTGTATAAAATGTTTATAGGAAGCAGTCAAGAAACACTCACCGATGTACATACTGAGATTTGGTGTCTATACCTCACACGTATTGAAAAGTTTTCCGGCTTATTCATGATTGTTTTTTTTTCTTACGCGAAAGCGAGATTATTCAATATCATGGCGTTGGAAGTTCTTCCTCCTAACATTTCTAGTTTTCCGAAATTTTGTTCTTGTTTCTACTTTTTGTTTCAATGCCGTCTTATCAACTTGATCAAATGTAAAGTTTTGGGTAAATCGGATATCGCAAACACACCATGTTAGCTTCACCCATAAATCTATAAGCTATTAAGTACGGTTTGTTGTATGTGATCTGATGCAACTTGTTTCGTCCATTTTATGGCAAGAAAGTGCTTTTCGAGTGAAATAATATTTTCTGTTGATCACGTTCGGAACAAATCATTCATAAGCGTACGATTTGCAGATATGGATCTAAAGATTAAAATTACTTGCTAAAGACTGCGAAACAATACCGCATACACATTTGGTGGAAGGATTGATGAGAGAACACCAAAGATTTGGCAAATGATCTTACGAATAAAGTAACTCTGATTTATGTGGACTACATGAAAGTTAGCTGGTAGGAATTGAAAAAAACTTTTGTATTTCATTACCTTCAAAATTTCAACAACTCGATTCAGCCTTGAAATGACTGTCAACAGTTTGTTCTCTTCCAAATGTGGTGTATCGAAAATCTCACGAACAGAATCAATTTCGTACAAAATTTGCTTGAACCAAAGTTCGAAAGCTGTTTATAAAAAAAAATTTGCATGAAACACTTATGTCTTCTTGCTCAATCACAAAATACAACAAACTTAAAATAAAACTAATACCATTACAAAAACATAACAAATTGTTTTACTTGACCAAGAAAGAAAGGCCGATTACTTTCACATTTCACCTAGTATTTGATGGAAAAGATTTCCAACATTTGAAGCACATAAATTCAAATTTCTACAACATTTTAAAGCGCAAAGTACAGTCAAAAGCGTTCAGTCATTCGTTCATTTTCATGCCCGCTTTTCCTTCGGGGAGGGTCACAGGGGCAGCATCCCTAGGAGGACTCGAAATACTGGTCAACAGCAAATTTTCAGATATTTCTGCTGGATCCTCCAACCCAGTACCAAGCAAGGTCGGAGATGTAGTCACTCCACCTGGACCTTGAACGACCTCTGGACCGCTCTTCCGGGGTGTAGCCTGAAAGACTTGCCTCATCATAATCTTTCCCGGGACATTCTGGACGTATGGCCAAACCAACGTACCTGGGATGTATTGATTCGGGGAAGTGGCTCGACATTCAGGGCTTTACGAATTTCACATTTGCGCACTTTGTCGCAAAGTGTCAGGCCGTGAACTCTTCGCGAAAACCCCGTCTCTGCCGCTTGCACTTCGGTTAATATTCTTTTAGTCATTACCCAAGATTCATGACCGTTGGTGAGGATCGGAACAAACACCGGTTTAAAAATTGAAAACCTCGCGGTGTTTGAAAGCTCCCATTTTGTCACCACACAGCGATAAAGCTCACGCAGAACTGCGTTTGCTTTACCAATTCGTGTATCAATCTCCTTGTTCCGCTTTCCGTCATTAGTGAATACCACTCCGAGGTATTTCAACTTCTCCATTTGCTGCAGTGGACTGCTGCTTACTCGCAGCATACACTGCCTTGGGTTTCTGGAGAGAAATAATACCTTAGTCTTGTCAGTGCTGATTTTCATTCCGGCTGGGTCGCACGCAGTAGAAAAACGACACCCTCGTCGACGTGGATGTGTGTCTATCCAATTCACATAGACTATGAAGAGGAGTGGCGATAGCACACACCCTGTCGGAGTCCAACATCCAAGGTGAACGGTTGTGATTTAACTCCGCTGACACGAACACAAATTTCTTAGCAGGAATACAGAGGCTTGATGGTCAGTGACAGGCGGCCGTCAACACCGTACTCTGGCAACACTTCCCAAAGCTTTTCATGAGGAACCCGGCAGCATGCTTTGTCGAATATATTGGTACAATGCATTGAATGAGGTTTGTGTAGGCTTACCTCTACTGTCATAAAGGCATTTGTTTAAACCAGGGGTGCACAACATGCGGCCTTCGCTAAAAATTTGTGCAGCCATGCACACGTATTTCAAAATATACTCGTAAGTTATGGCGGCCGTGCTCTTTATTTACTGTATGAAAGTACTTAGTAGAAAGACGGCCAAACAGACGTGTGGAAGCAGGCTAGGCTCAATGTGTGAAAGCAGAACAGAAGCAGTGCAAAAGAACTAAAACTATCTTGAACACACTGGCGGTCATAATTCATAAAAATAAACTCAATGCGGCCGGCAATAGCGAAAGGGTTGTTCACCCCTGCTTCAAACCATAGGGGCCAAGAAAGCTCGTAGATAGATTTTAAGGTTTGGGGGGAAAAACATTTTAGGAGGGAAAGATTTTTGTTTTCATTACATTTTTTAATTAAAACAATTTTCTGGACACAACAAAATGTGGGGTCACAAAAAATCAAGCGGGTACTGCCCCCGAATCCCCCCTGGTTAAGGGCCTGCGACAAGTATTAAATAATAAAAGTAGTATGGATAATATATGCAATTAATGTTAAACACAATCCATAACAAAAAACATCAGCAGTGGAAAAAACAGCAACATCATTGAATTTGCTTTTGTATGACAGCAAAACATCCTACCATCAGTTTGCATATTTCGTGATATTTACGAAATGTTATCCTTTATGTTATCATTCTTATACTCCATAAGTGGTTAATTGTGTAAAAGGTGTTTTGCCTGAACAAGAATTATTAACTGTTCATTGAAAGTAACAGATCTTACTTTCAATTACAGTTTCAAATACTGCAAATGGTACATTAATTTAGCACACAGTAAATAACAGAACATGTCCCACAAACCACGACTTGCTTGCTAAAAAATTTAAGCCAAGATTCTGTTCTTTACCTTAATGCAAAACAGTGTTTCTACGAGTACACCACATCACCGCTCTTTCACGAACCTTGATGAGCAGTGCGTCTGATGCGCCAGTATGGAAACGAGTTTTAGTCCTTACCAGACGCATCAGAACAGGACGTGACGTCACGAAACCAGACTCTTGCGCTCCAAAAACGCGCAGGACGCATGCCGTGTGTATATAGGTTTTAACGTTTCGTGCATTCTTAATGCGTGAATGCAGGCAATTTCTTTTCGTGATTCGATGCAAGGTACTTGTTTGTGAACAGTCTAACAGTTGACATGATAGCATGCTAATATACATCACGGCATATGGTCGCAGTTTCTGGTCGTTCTGGTGAACGCTTTGCGCTGTTGTACACCGCTGTTCTACACCAAACCATTTTGCTGTTGCAACTTCTCAGTTGATATTGCGTTGAATGTGCGATTCAACACGAACAGGATGTGCGCAAAGAATAACACCCATATATAAGTGGCGCGAACACGCAATAATAGAGTGATCTCGTCGGGTGATCAGGATTGCCAATTTGGCTTTTCTGAAGCCAGATTTTGAAATTCTGGCTTTTTTTAACTCACTTGGCGTTTTTGATTTTCAAAAACAGCCAGACAAAATCTGGCTTTTTCTAGCTTTTTTTTCAGTCGGAAAGGCTTGACTCTGGCTACACGTTGTTTGAGCTGCATGTTTATTACAAACCTCTTCTGACGAGAGCCTGCGACCATAGGCGTCGGAAGGATTTTTTCCAGGGGAGGGCCAAAACTTGGTGAAATTAGTTTTTTATCCCTCGAAATTGAAAAAACAACCTTTTTTTGCCAATAATTTCAAAATCCAGGGTGGTCTTTCCCCCCTCACCCCCCCTTCCGACGCCCATGCCTATGACAACGCAGGGTGCAAAAAATCGCAAATATTTTACTGTTGACCTAAAAATGCTCGATATATTTAATAATAAAAAAATGTACGTCACTGTAAGCACGGTGAAAGAAAATGCTTCTGAAGATTGGAATTGTATTACAACGATGTTTCTGACGAGTTTTAATAACTATTTTGTGTTTGGTTATGCATGTTGTATATGCGCATGTTTTATGACTGCTGTTTGGCTTTTTCTGTTTTTTTGGGGGACTAGGTCCGGATTTTTTTAGTGAAGGCAGGTTGGCAACCCTGCGGGTGATCTCTATTGTTGCTTGCTACCACAGCGTGAAGCTTTGCGCACTTGCCACTCCGTCTTTCCGATCGCAACGAAATGGTGCTGAGACTGCAACCTTCACAAAAAGAACATGCCATCGGTGTGGTTCATTGTAAGGACGGGATGTTGTTGCAAGTGGAAACCTTTCGGTTGGCGTTGCGTTGAATGTGCGATTCACCACGCACGGGATGTGGGTGAAGAATAACACCCACATATAAGTGGAGCGAACAAGCAATAATAAAGTGATCTCGTCGGGTGATCTCTATTTTCGCTTGTTGCCTTTCCGATTGCAACATTACTTCACATTGTTCTGACTACACATTAAATGTATTGAAGAGTTATTGTATATATGATCAAAAGAAGCAATCAAACTTGGAACGCTACTGGAGAGTTATTAACGGACAAACATGTGAGATCGTTATTTCACTTTGTTTTGGCTTGGCAACCTCAAAACGTCAGGCCTCTTCGTTGGGAGACTGACCCGCGCTCCTGTAACAACTAAGTTGGCCCCTCAACTTGTAGGGAATTCCGTGGTTTCTAAGCTAGCAGTAAACGTAGCAAGGAAAAATTAAAATACTGATGAAGTACACAAGACCAATGTCTCGAAAAGTGTTATACGATTTCTAATGTAGTTTGACGTGGATATGAACATGGCTCTAATTCAGTACTCACTTTGATGAATCACAATAAAGAAATGTTCGTCATGAGCGAGTTTACCGGTTTCACAGTTACTTCTCGGATGTTGAGCCGTCAGAAGTCTGTGTAACTGCAAATAATCGAATAGTTGATTATCTGACTGATAAATTGGCATCTGCTCTGGCAGATTATTTCCACTCCATACCATAAGATATTCATCATAGTATCCTGAATCTTTCTCGTTCCTGCTCTCTGTGCCTGCATGAGCCTCCCCAACATGTTCTTGAAACCTGAAAGTTGTGAATGATATAACAATAAAACAAGAATACCACTTAAAGAGAATAGTTGTTACTGCTATGTAGGCTTATGCTGTTTTCAATGTTAACCAAATATTTGAGTTAGTTCTTTCAAACGATACCTCAGTATTTTACATTTGTCTGCTTACGCTGTCGTTATATTTAAATCCAAGCCTAGCCAGTTAGATGCTGAACCAAAAAAAATCGCATTTTTAGCTCTTAAATATTTCAACAATCTGTTTGGACGAATCATTCTAGCTCTTGATAGCATGCACAGAAAGCCTTTCATAATAAGCCGCAATTTTGCTTTCCGCGTAATGGGTGCACATTTGAACTCGAACATGCATCTAATAACACTGGTCAACAACAAAATTTAAACGGTGATTGCAATAAGTGCCTTAAAAGCATTTTTGACGCTGATTTAAACAATGTCATTATTTTTTGTAGCACATCTAGTTTTTGAGATATCTGTATGTTTTGGTTTCCAGTTACCTAGCCTACCACAGGCTTATGACAACAGAAGGTAGTAATGTTTTGCATTGTGACGTGGCACATAATTGATGTAGCAAACATACCATTTGCATAAGTAAAGCAAGTTTGCCAACCTTAACTGAGTGATTTAAATGCAAGAATCTGTTTTATTGAGTGACATATTGATATCTCTGTGCACACAGGCAATATAAAACAATAAATCCCTATAGCACATTCCGTTTATTTGATTGAATCGTATGATAAAAATCAGATTGTTTCAGTGGCGTACGCAGAAAATTTTCATGGGGATTTTTCATTCAGTGGCATATGGTGGTCATTTGTATTTGGTGTGCACTGTTTGTGCCGTCAAAATTTGTCGTCATAGTCATGTTTCCAAACCAACGTTTTGGCGAAATTTGTTGACATAATATGCATATTTTTCTACATCTACTCCCCTTATTTCATGTGCCATTACACTGAATATAAAAAATTAGCGCTTCAAGTTATGCTATCGGAGGAAAATACACTCAACACTGGGACACAGCAGTTCATAACTGCAAAAATATCTAGCTGCGCGTTAAAACAGGGGAGTAAAATTCATCAATGGGTAAGAACAATTTACAACTGCAAAAGGAGGCTCGCTAATGTCTTGTCGCATACGAGCAGTCGAGCATAGAAAAAGTGCGGATGGACTGTATATGGCGCACACCCCGGTTTGAAAGATCGAATCTTGCTAAACTACAAAAGAACTGAGAATGCGCATAAAGTACGCAAGAAAAATTTTGATTTTTTGTTATTTACAGAAGTCCAGCAGACATTTAGTTTTCTTTTTTCCCTGCTGAGACATTATCAAATGCCTGAATGCTTCTATGTTAACAACTGCTGTTTTTCTCGTGTAACAGTTCTTTTATGCTGCAGAAATTGGTAATGTAGCTAAGTGGGTCAGCGCTTGCGCAGATCAGCCTTAGCAGACAAAATAAATGCAATTGTTTCGGATAAAATGAACTATCGCGGAACACAATCTTAAACATTCGTAGTGGACGAAAAGTCTGCAAAAAGTGGTGAGATGGTTTCTGGATGCAGACGATAACGTAGATTCCCACCGAAATCTAATTATTACTTTTTGGCCCATTTACAATATTCCTTTAAATTTGCATGCAAATTCATTCTGTGGTATTTGCATGAAGTCGAAAAATTAACAAGCAAAGAGTATGGGNAAACAATTAATCTCCTTTGCGCAGGTAATAAAGTTTTTGTAAAATATTAAGCTCAATGGGGGGGATTTAACCCCAGATCCCCCTTGCGTACGCCCTTGGATTGTTTTGAATGCTTTTTATTTGGCTACGCTGACTACCAATGTGGAGTTCTCAAGATCACAAGCATGGGAATATTCATATAGGAGTTACCAAGTACTGCTGTTTTTTATGTTTATGGGACAACCACTCTAGGTGCTACTGCAGATCACTATGAAAAGCAACATTCGTCCACAAGAAACTCGTATGNTCCTGGAGTGAACAGTGTTCAGGAGTTCAGCATACTCCACTAGCAAATCATGGCAAGTCCTGATGTCACCTCTGCATATAAAATTGGGCTTGATGAAAAATTTTGTGAAACCAATTGCCAAATGCAATTCCAGTAGCTTCAATTTAACTATTTGTGTGACACGTTTCTTGATCTCATATTCAGCAAAGCCAATTTGAAAGAATGAATTTTGTAGGCCTATAGATTTGTAGAGGTTTTGACAGATCGGAACATCGAGTTAATAATGCTTAGTTAAGAATGCACTACAGAGTTACAAGCTCGGAAGGCATTCAGGTGGATATGCTCGATCTTTATTGGAAATATTAGGGCTCTTTGTTTTTAAGCAGGAGCTGCTGAGTTGCTTTAGCTTACACGGAGATGGGCTTGCATATTTCACTAAAGATGCATTTTCTTCATTCACACCAACGTTTTTTGGAAAACCTTGATGCCATGAGTGACTACCAGGGTGAATAATATTCAAGCTATGGAAGTAAGATACCAGGGGTTCTGAAAGAAATAAATGATGGTATCGCCTTCTGGATGTTGTCTCGTGATGATCCAGCCACGCTTTTTAAAAGAAAGTCTTGTTCAAAACACTTACAGAAGTTTTATGAGTTCCACTATCAAGGACAGGAGTTCTCCATTTATTTGTTCAACTTATTTTTTGATCATTCGTAATAAATTAACAAACTTTATACAGACTGAATTATCAGGTCATTTTTCACTTGGAAACATAAGCTAATATATTAGCATACAACTTTCTATTTACCCATAAAAGCCTTTCACTGTAACTCCAAAATTTGATGTGCTATAAGAAAATGCATGCCAAATTGGGAATCAGCACCAAAATNTTATCTAAAAAAGTTATGTCATATCCTCGTTTAAAACAAAGTGTTTTTTGTTGACCTGTGTAATCAGGGATACCATTTAAGGTCTAGGCGCTGTTTTGATCTGTAGCTACCATCCAAACGCTGAGAGCAGTGAACCGTCCTATTACGCGAGACAAAATTTGTGGGCAAGTTTTTTATTTTTATCAGGTCATGTAACCGTTTTGATGAAGTGCTTCAAAGCACCGACGGCAAAGAAATCAACAGTTTCCGTTATCACGCGTTGCAGCCGAAAGCGTGATTAGGATAAGATTAGGGATGAAAAAACTATGAGTACNTGGTTTTNATGTGTACCAAATCAAACTAAAAAACATGTGCAGGAAAATGCGGATAAAATCTCAAATTAACGCACAAGGAGCCAAAAGTCACACAGTATTTATTGAGTTTAACCAAAGTGACTCTTAAATTTCATTGACAAAATTTAGTCGCGCTTTGATCGTTTGTTAGGTTTGCTAAATACAGTTTATATAAATTTAGTTTTGAAACTTCTTTTTATAATCGATTTACTATTTTTTTTTTATAATCGATTTACTATTTTTCATTCTTTTATTTTCAAGTTCGTTTTGTTTCAAACTTTTAAGTGTAGTCTAGGGCTTGCTCTATCTTTAAGAAGCTATAAGATTGTCAACAAAATTCTTGTCTTTGCTGTGCACTGAATCACCCGTTCAGTTGTTAGGCTGTAAAGACTTGGTTCCTTGCTGCTCGAATATTCATTCTTTTGAGTGACCATCAGTGGAGACAAAAATTTCTCTGTAACGCTAAAAACATATATAACTTTTCTGCAATCTTGGTAGTTTAACACTAGTGGATAGATTTTGTTTGGTAGCAACAGTACAATCATTCGGTTCATTCGAGAAACGTTTTCAATTTTCTGAGAATCTATCGAAGTTATGAGTTTTGTGTGAATCGAAGTTAAAAAATAATGAATGTAACGTGTATCACAGTTTAGTTTAGATTAAAAGTAAAAATAGCTTTGCAGTTTGAGTAAGATTTGCGTTTGGCGTGATACTGAATTGGAATATAAATCCAAGTTGTAAATTTAGAAAGCAGATCGCGTTCTAGGGCAAATTAACGTGACTTTTCAAGTTGACTGTTTCGATTATGACTCAAATATTAGTGGGTAGATGAAACATAAAGAAAAGATCAAATCGAAATTCTTGTCGAAAGTGAGTTTACATTGAAATCAAAGCATATTTCCGGAAAAGATAAAATATAAAAAGCTAAATAGTTGCACGTTCCATTTTGTACATTCAAAACTAATTCAATAAACCTATTGCAAATGTTAAATTCAGACAAAATTAGCATTTTCCATAAACAGCATAGAAACGAAAATAATTTAAAAAATAAAGCGGTGTAACAGGAATGACATTCACGAGCGATCGAAAACAGAACAAATAGACTAGTTCACGGATCGAAAAAGTAAATGTAGTAATGCGTGAGCTTCAGCGGTCTGTGATCACAAAATGAAACCTTTGAAACACTTTTCAAGTCGGTCTTTGTTAGGATCCTCATTTACAATGAATCTTGGGTAATGACCGAAAAACTTTTATTGTAAGTTCAAGAGGCCATGAGAAGAGTTTTATAAAGAGTTAATGCCCTGATCCCACGCAGCAAGTAACCTAGTTGTAAAATTTGTAAAGTCCTAAATGTTGATCCTCTTTTCCGAATAGAAAGATGTACCTATTAGGCCCAAAAAAGCTCTTGTCGAGGCAAGTTTTGCGGCATATACCTGCGGAAAAAGAAACGATCCAGAGGCCGGCCAAGAACTACTTGGCGTGATTACATCTTTGAACTGGCTCGGTTTCGCTACATGGAACCAGAGAACTATTAGAGGCTGCTGAGAACCACAATATGTTTCAAGGTCTTTCATGGCTGCTGTACCGCGACCTCCCTGAGAGGAAACGTGAATTTGAAGCTGAACGAACAAACGAATGAATGAACCTACAATTAAGAAGTATCACATGACAGTCGAAGTCTAATCGAAACGTGATTGTGATCAAAACAGTCTAATATAATAAAGTTATCGTTCAGACTTAGTTTTAAAATAAATCAGATAGAAATGTTTTGATAAGACAAAACTCAAAATAAAAGTAATAATACACAAAACTTGTTTGAAGCCAATTTGAAATAAAATCCCGAAGCCTGAATGTTGTCAGTTTATGTTTAAATTAATTTGGTAGTAAAATTAAGTCTGTCATCGCAGCGTGAACTACTGATCAAAGGTTTGCTTTACTTACAGCGAAGCCCCCAGTGACAGACTTCAAAGGCAGAAAACGAAAAACCCATTACAGGTCAAATAATGATTTACCGCACCTTATACTTAATGACTTTGTAGAAAACACCAATTCGTTTGAGTGTGCAAACTAAAAACTTGGAAGTTATATTTGTATCACGTTAGTTCCAATTTTCCTGATTAAGTGGAAATTGATTTGAAAGAGGCTCGTTGGCTGATGGCCACCATGTAAATCTGCTTACTTTTGATCCGGAGAATGTGGACATGCCATGGTGATCCCACTTGCTTTCCTTATTTAAAGCAGTTGCAATTGTTAAGCAGTTTTCTGAAGAAGAGACTGTTTATCCGAATTTTCTTATTTATTTAGTTTTGGCAGCTTGAGACAGAAAATTCTACAGACACATCTGTGAATATAAAAAGATCAGCTTGCTTGTAGTTATCATTGCTAAACGTTTCTTAGCTTCAAAACCTTGTTTCTTGAAGCGAATTACGGTCATTATATCACACAAGAAAGGAAATGCACATGTTAAAGAATACCTTGTTGGCAGATATGCTCTACGTGCTAACGGACTTTTATTGTGCAAAATTTTGCAATAAATACTCTGGGTGCTGAGTTTAAAGTAGCTGCAGAGTGTGGGATGCCATCTTTCTTTGCTGTAACGGTTTATTGCAACCGGTCTCTACTTGTAGCAAAAAAATGCCGCAGCTAATTTCTTTTGCATAAACAACGTGACCTATTTCAAAGTAGTTTGGTGTCTACCTTGAAATTCTGCATTACAAATGTCCTGTGTCAAAGTCATTGTAGCTCTTGCGCTTGTTCGGTATCCATTCTTTGATCACGACTCTTGACTGATCAATACGAGATATTTATAAGATTTGTCTAGCCACAAGGTTTGTCGTAGACCAGGTTATTTTCAAGCCATCCAATTTGTTATTTATGCTTTGCACACAATAATCTTCATGACCAATACAGCAAAAACCAAAGGATGATCACAGAGTGGGAAAGTGGTATAGGTCTAGGAGTGTTTAAGCACCACACTTTTATTGCACTAAATTGGAGCAGTCTTTCTTGCCTATGGATCGGGGCGGCGGGACGAATTTTATGGTGGGGAATCCGGGGTCCGATCTTGACCTACGACCTACATTTTGGCTATTTCATGTGTGAAGTCATCGCTGATCATTCAACCTTGGAATGTACACAATTTGTAAAAAGATTGTTATGCAAAAGTTCACCTACATTGCCTGTGAATTTAAAAAAAACGCAACAACACTCGCTGAGTGTTAAATATCACCATACAATACAGTGGAGATGAAAATAAGCTTCACTTATCGACAAGAATACACGCTCAGAAAAATTTTGAAGATGATGTATAGCATAGCGAAAACCTAAGAATGCAAATAGTTGGGGGTCATTTGCATCTCGGACCCCTTGAAAAATACCTGGGAGGCTGGACCCGACCGCCCCGTTCTGTTGCCCATACCTGTGGATGTATTTGTCATCCAACTTGAAGTGAGAGAAATAAGCTATTTGGTAAAAAGTAGCCACACATCGGTATAGCAATTACTGATAGCCTATACATTATATCAATCAATCAATCCAAAACATGCTCTTCGCCGGTGTAATTGTGGTATATGTGCCACTTCAAGCAGCGATTCCTGACTGACTGATTTTGGTCTTTTGACTTCCACTAACCGGACGTTATTGACCATGAGATGACACTACTTTGCTTGCCTGCACGGTTCTTCACAAATGGCCTTGCTTAGTTATAAGGGTTTTTTTATTTTCGTTTTTTTTGGTATATCTGCGAGCATTTTTAATACAGTATTTGATGATCTTCTCAAAAAGGCGCTCAGAATGCTCTTTTGAAATTCATGAAAAAGTTTCACATTTCCAACAACAACACCTTTGCTGTGGCCATACACAAATCTTTTATCGATGCATCCACAATTTCACTATAGGTCCAGCAATCTTCGTACTTCGAAAACGTATTTTTACTTGCTACTTACGCCAACCACGGGCGCAGAACGATGTTGCAGTGATGAACGTCTGATGTCAATCGGACCTCTTAATTATTTCTTCAAAGTTGGATTTATAAGGAAAAAACACTTGATATTTCGCTGGTGTCTTGCCTGCTTGGTTTCATTTTTAGCGGCAATGCGAATCGTATCGCAGGGCTATATCATGCGTGACGATTTGGCGATAGATCCTTCGCTTTCGATAGTTGCAAAAAAACAGATAAAAATAATACAGTAAATTTTTCAAAAAGAACGTCGTTCGCTGAAAACTTCTGATTTCTTATATTTTGAAGTTTTAATAAGCAGTGATGAATCACAAAGTACAGTAAATTTTAACCTGCAAAACTTAGGAGAAAATAAAACTGGCTACTGTGTTGAAAACATAAAATTTGTTTCCACAGATGATAACTTCAAGAAAAGTCCACATGCGTTTACATTGCTTTATTATACGCTTCTGAAAATGTACTGCTATGCAAAGCAATGCTAATGCGCTGCCCATTATTTACAACTTTTATGTTATGCTGCTGCTAGTGAACGTAATGTTTCCTAGTGAACTTTGCCAGTAATCTAGTAAACCTTGCCAGTAAGCCCCTAAAGTTTCCAATCAAAATTCCTACTTTACAATGGCGTGCCGTGCATTTCATGCTTAAATCTGCAATGCCATTTTACTGAAGGGAGCCAAATCCAGACCTACGATTTTGTTAGAGAGCCCCATTAAAAATTTTTGACACAAGTCAATCGACACATTTGGTTTTATCGCACTAACGAAGTCTGTTCCACAAAATATTAGAGGTGTTAATGGAAGCAGTGGCGGATCTAGCCAGTAAGTTAGGGGGGGAGGCGATTTCAGTAATATTTGGCAGTCGAGTCTCATTACGGGTTCACTACTGTAAGAGAGATGAAGTATGATTCTCACCACTGCTGTGACAAAATAATGGACGGAAAAATGGCCTTATATAGCGAATACTGTTTTCTGAATTATACAAAATCATGATGAAAAAAGTTACATTCGTAGGTTTTAGGAGGGACAATCGCCCCCCTAACTGAAAGACTGCTAAGAGCCGCACAAAGAATGCTTGGGAGCCTCATGTGGCTCTTGGAACTGTGTTTGAGAACCACTGTTCTATAGGTAACAATGCGCCTGCCAACGATGCCACAACCTTAGCGATGATTAAACCAAGGAAACATCAAAGGCTTGCAGATACACTGTTGCAGTCTGGTGTCGTAACCATCGCGTTTAGTGTGTTATAAAGAGCACTGTTTTAGGTAGAATAAGTTTAATTGGATCTAGGAAGGGACCCAGGTCCGTAACCAGGGGGGGACTTCGCTCCCCCTGCAAAAGCTTTTCTTCCCGCCTGGAATGTGTTGGACATAGTTTAAAAAATCTGGGCCCCTCTTAGAAAAAAACTCTTTGCTTCCCCTGGTGTCCCAAGCTGGTTACGGGCCTGAAGGGACCCGGAGACGGAGCTACCTGGCCATAGCTCCAGCTCCGGTGCTAAATTTTTAACTGAGCTGCTTCTCCGGCTCCTAATTTTTAATTTGAGCTCCGGCTCCAGGAAAACTGCCCTACTCCGGCTCTGGTGCCCTAATTAAAAGTGCCGGCTCTGGTGCCCTAATTAAAAGTGCCGGCTCTGGTGCCCTAATTAAAAGTGCCGTTGCCATTGCAGTTAGTAATTAAATGCTCTGCGTAGCAACATTTTGGTTTGCTAAGATGAAAATAAGCCATTCAATGTGTGGTCTTGACGAAAGATTGTGACAAAATTTTTGGCCCGCCCAATAAGGGATCTCGTTTGGCATAGCTGCTCTAGGCCTACACCTTTGTACCG
>JGI24022J15233_10002318_pt1 | contig 17657 bp, 11 predicted proteins | sample Ectturendosymbi2_FD_15233 | JGI IMG/M metagenome (IMG submission 15233) | reverse complement strand
GCACTGCTACAGACCCAGTTTGATCATTCTGACTAAAAAGTAAGATGATGTGGTGGTTAACGTTTCTTACTTCTACAAGTAACACCACGCTTGTCCAGTTACGCGATGCCACAGCCTTAGCAACGATTAAACCAAGGAAACATCAAAGACTCGCAGATCCATTGTTGCAGTCTGGTGTCGCAACTCGTAACAATCGCGTATAGTGTGCTGTAAAGAGCACTGTTTTAGGTATACTAAGTCTAGTTCTCGGTCAATTTGGCAAGACCGTTTGTGCATAGGAAGGGACCCTGAGCCGAAGCTACCTCTCGATGGCCATAGCTCCAGATCCGGTCCTAAATTTTAAACTGATCTCCGGCTCCTGAGTTTTAATCTGAGGTCCAGCTCCAGGCAAAATGTCCAGCTCCTGCTCCGCAGCCCTGGTTTAATCTTTACTTTGGTGGTTACGTACAAACAACCAACATGAGAATGAGGAAAAGTGAAAGTGCTGTACGAACCAGCTGAAAATAACTGACTGTATATATTGTGAAGAGGCAAGTATAACCATTGCGATTAATTTGTTTTCGCTCTAGTTTCGTTATGAAATTTTCAGCGACAGCGATTCACTGCAGCATTCTATGAAACCATAACAAACTTCAAAAATAATGAAGGCAACCTCTTTGGATAATCGCAAAAATATAGAAGGCTTTTACACATTTCTTGAAACTCACCAACCGGTTACAGCAAATGACAATAACAAGGACTTTGAACATGCAATCTGATAAAATGTGGGAATATGTTGATTTATATTTCGAGGGCCCTTGGTTACGCCTATGAGCTGATCACAAATATTTCCATAGTTTCCGAACCCGTACCCTGTGAACATAATTTTTATTTCAGGATCAGACCACATTATTTTTTTGGATTTGGTAAAATGTAACGCCAACCGAACTTTTGTACACACTGNTACAGTATACTTTGCTTAGGTCTAGAGTTCAACTTAAACAGGAAGATGAAGCATTGTCTTTCATTAAAGTCCAAAACAGCCAATTTCACTGCATCTTTCTATCCGAATCATTATATACAGCAATATCACACTGTCGCACGAACGAGCTATGTATGAAGTACCTGCTTTTGTGTGCACTTACAACAAATCAAACTGACTGCTAAGTCCTTTGTTTTGCCGCAACTAAGATGAACTCCTTTCACATGCGTGTAGCTTCGGTCTTTCACGATCTTAATCTGGACAATCAAATACGTTGATTCTAGCACCGGTTTCTCAACCTTTTTACTTACGTGGCCCAGATCACTTTTGGTAAAAATTGCCACTACCCTGTCAGCACAAACTACGTTTTTATACGCATAAACGAACACACATTATTCTAAAACAGCGAATTTATTCCTATACGCAATTCAGTGAGAAACTTGCTGCTGAACACAGTCAATGTATTTCCACGCTGTTAGCGATAAGATGTCTATATGAGTGCATTCTAACATAGTTTTGTCCTAACTCCGTGCCGCACTCGAAAACTGGGCTATGACCCACAGGTTGAGAAACACTGGTCTAACACGTCCTGATTTTTCCCAGAATTATTGATGTGATGAAACCATTTTCAATTTCTCAGAAAAGCGGCACAGCAAGTGATCTTGCTCCTAGATGCACACGAGCCAAATCTTCCGCTTGTCTCGAACCACAACGGCTTTCAAGGGAAGTCACCTTATAAACTTGTTGCGCTCTCATCGCTGAATATAAATATCTCCGCATGACGACGCTCAACCATCACTCGAACAGTGACTTACAACGGACAAGTGCCAGGTTGAGGAGTTGATATGCCCTTGAATGGCACTTCACCTGCTCCGTGGTGGGAGGTAAAAGAAATAAAACAAGATATCGAAAGACTTCGTTCGACGTCAAGCCATGAATTGACGCTGTCGTGATGAGTTCAGCTAAAAAAGCTATTGACGACACTAGGACTCAAACCACGGTGGCTGCTTTCGGTTCGACACGTTATACACAGGTTTATCGTTGTGTAGTGGCGCCAATCCTTTTTCATAAAGTATGTTACACAAAAGCGCTCAGCAATGATGTTAATCTGGCGGGAGAATGTGCAGCTTATGGACCATGCCGCGAAAAATTGTACCAAATGCAACCGTTCGAATTCAGTTGTTTTGTTTTGAGTATCTGTTGTCTATGGCAGATTAACCGGGTGTAGCTGATGCCCAGTTTTGTGTAGTCTGGCTTGTATTAGGTGTTATGAATTTGTATCTTCTTGCTATTTTGAAAAATTCTGTGTACTAAGTATTAAGTAAGAAAAGTCGCCATGTCAACTAATTTCTTCGCAAGTTTGATCGTTGGCAAAAATATGAACAGATGTTGACAAGTGGTTAAATCAGATTAAAAATCGGCAATTGCGACATCATTAAGTCTAAAACAAGGGCATTTCAATTCATTCATTACTTTTCTAACAACGTAATTAATGGCAAATAATGATGAACATTTGTGGATATAAAATGAATATTTGTGGATATATGACCTCGCAGAAATTGACTTTGTCACTCTTGCTTTAAAGAACGGTTTCAAAATCTGAAACACAGCCAATTTTAGATCCACACCTAAAACGTATAGAAAAAATCACGATGGTAGCGGTAGATGAATTTATGAGGAGAGGTGCTTTTAACAAAGAATCTATGGAAATGAGAAGTTTAACACAAAATGTAGCAGCTGTTGCAGAAACCTCTGATCCAAACAAATTCACACAACATTCAGACTTTATGGGTGTGCCAAACAGGATTGCCAGGTTGGCATTTCAATGCCAAATTCCACAAGATGGCGTTCTTTAAAGTGATTTGGCATGCACGTCATAGTTTGGTATTTTCTTGTCTTTGTAGTTGTGTTGGCAAAAAAACGTGTTTCAGCCTTTTTTGTAACGTGGCTGTTTTGAGCTTAAACTTTTATATTTTGTTCAGCCTGTTTGGCATTTAATCAAATTATTTGCGTATTTTAGTGATTTAGTGTATTTGGTCTATCTGAACCTGGAACGTCTAATCGTGTTAATGTGAGTTGTCTGTGAATGCATTTTGTAACTGATATTTTGTGGAATTGAGACATGACTAACACTTTAGACGCTTGTGTACCAGATTCAAAGTAATTAAAAACTATCGCATGTTGCATGCTTGTATTTTAATACCCTGTAGTTTACTGTTCAAAATATTTATAAGTGTTTTTTAAGCATTTTCTACAAGAGGAGATGGTACCTTTGGAGATTAACAAATTTGACAATTTACATGCAATAATTTTATGCTTAGTTCCATAGCAACACTGCATTTCTGCCATCGACCACCCGAGTTATTCAAAACCTATAGCCATTGGCCTATTTCTGTTTGTACGGCATATTTTGACAAGCGATTTGGCATTTTTGGTCCATCCGGACCTGGCAGCCCTGGTGCCAGATAAAGTCTCGAAAATACATTGCCGATTCGTGCGGCGTCATCTCAAAAAGATTGCATCTTGAATCAACGTATAGCAGGGGTCACCAACCTTTTTGAAACTGCGAGCCAGGGCCTATGAGAGGGGGGTCCATAAGGAACAGTGTTCCAGGGCCCGAGACTGAAGTAACATTTGAGCGTTTGTTACTGACAAACTCGGAATAATATAGCGAAATAATAATCCCCTTGATAAAACTGGTTTGGCCTAAAGGGTTTGGTAAGGTGGTGTGATGCATTTTAATGTGAATTGCTAGCGATGCATTTCTGGATATGATGGATTTAAACTTATCAGCAGTACTTCGTTTGTGGAATTTGAATGTTTGCCTTCTTTGTCAAATTTAAGACATTCACGATTACTGTCCCAGCGTGTCCATTGAACTGAATTTTTCTTTGCGTCTTTCATTTTCAAAGATTTTCAAACAAATCTGTATTAAAAACTCTCTCCAATAAACCAAGACTTTCAAACTACGAGATGCTTCAAGTGAAATTTCAATGGAAACATGCCAGTTCACAATAAAATCTAATCTAACAACAGTATCCCTCAAATGTTACGCATATGTGTAAGATGGCCAAAAAGTTAGAAAACAACAAGTGCAGGGCGCAAGTGCGGCGTAACGAGGGTAGATGGCGCCTGGGACAATAAGCAAGTTTGGCGTCCCCATGTTCAAACCTAAGGTCTTCCGGAAGCAAATGTACTGTATTCAGAGGCATAACAAAGTTAGATGGCGCCCGGCTCGATAAGAAAGTTTGGCGCCCCCATGCTCGAACCTTAGTTCCTTCGAAAGCAAATGCACTGTATTGAAGAAAGTACTTGTGGCATTCTTCGAATTTTTCGGCGCCACTCGCAGTCATAAGGCGCCCGCTACAGTGCATCGGCGCCCGGGGAATTGTGCCCCCTTCACCGCTATCCTTACGCCCCTGCGCAAGTGCTTATAGTGCACTGCGAAAGTGTGCTGTGCATTTTGCTGAGTATTAAACTTGCGCCGCAAGCAGATACAGACTCTAATGTGAGTTTAGGATTAGAGGACATACCCAGAAATCTGAAAATTTCGAAATCATACAGGAGAAACTAACCACTTACAATATTTCGACAAAATACTTTAAAGCAGTGGTCGCCGGCCTGGGGCGAGTGTGGCTATTTGTTTTGGCTCGCGGTTAAAAATAGAAGCAGTAGTTGTTTGACAAAATATTTCGTTCCGTCCCTTCATTCTTGTTATAAAAAGAAGCTCATTCCAAGGATACAGTTGCTCAATGAGATCGCAGTCTCATTTCACTAGCAGCATTTTATTCAACCACGATCGACTCAATTCATTTTGAGACTGTGGCGCTTTTTTCTAATTTCTTCATTGATAAGATTTTAATATGAACATTAAAAATCATGTTTAGAAGTGGTAATATTGTCACATTACTTGAATACCGGTATGTTTTAACATGCTGTTTCATATCAGGCCCGTAACCAGCTTGGAACACCAGGTGGGCGAAGAGTTTTCTGAGAGGGGCCCAAATTTTTCAAACTATGCCCATATTTTTAAACTATGTCCAACACATGTTTTGGCGAAAAAACTTTTAGGGAGGATTCTCCCCTGGTTACGGGCCTGTTTCATATCATCAATAAACGAGCACTTATTGTTGAAGTTTGATGCACATTAATTCCCCTCAGTTTTTATTTATTTCAAAATAATTTTTCAACTGTTAGGGGCCCCAAATAGGTTTTGTTCCGCCTAAAAAGATTTCCCTTGGAGGCCCTGCGTGTGCGAGCTACTTCTTGTGTACCGATTAATGTGCAGGGCTACTAGTTTGATACACACCTTTGAAATAACAGTAATGCTCATGTTACGTTCAATTTTTTTAGTATTGATATTCGTTAATGTGAAGACATTGATCATGCTAATGTTATTTTTAGAGCAGGCCCGCGGGCGACCTACATGGTCCTTACTGGGCGACCTAGTACCCGCGGGCACCACGTTGGTGACCCCTGATGTATAGGTTAGTACAGGGATTCCCAACCTGGGGTACATGTACCCCCAGGGATACATTTGCCTGTCCGAAGGGGTACATTTAAGACTAGCAGAAGATGAGAAAAATATATTTACATATTATTTATTTCCAAATATTTATACATATATCACTGAGTATTATTTTCAAAAATCATTATATGCTTTTTGTTAAATACGTCTATGAATGATCATGATAATATGTTTTGCCATAGGAAATTTAGGGGCACATTTTCATCTGTCAACATGCTGAAGGGGTACATGCTTATTTGTTGAAATGCTGAAGGGGTACATGGTCAGAGAAAGGTTGGGAACGGCTGGGTCAGTAAATGCCACTACATCACTGTTCAGCAAACCACTCTTCACACCTGGCTAATGTATGTTTAATTGATTTCGTGACAGCAAACTGATCCTGGTGGAAGAACGGAAGCAGGCTACTCTCCTGAGGACACATCTAGGCTTAAAAATCCTAACCTATATCTTCACAGAGCAAAAACCACTGAAAGTTTCCTCTGTAAAATACCTGACCCGAACACAACTTCCTACCGTAGTTCTAGTTGCATAACACTGGTAGTGGTAAATTTCCCTGCGGTAGCTTACACACACAGTAGTACATGACACAATGTACTAAAATATGCGCTTTCGTAAACCGACAACACACGCGTTTCGACGCAAAAATCCAAGCTTACTTGCAAAGACGCGTTTGATTTAAATGTATTTGAAAGAATCAGTGCTATAAAAGCACCATCACCTTCTGGCGACTGGCAAGAATTGTCTATGATGCGCTTGTTATGCTGCCTTCATCAAAGCATTTTCTCATATTCCCTTTTCTCTATTTTACGCAAGGTTTTGCATCTCAGCAGGATATTAACTGAATGCAACCTATGACAAGAAGTTGTCAGAAAAATTATGTTGGCTTTACAAGATAAGATCTGAAGCCTTCACTGAACCGAAACTACTCAGCAAGTAAATATTTCTATTTTGCTGCGATAGGCTCACTATAGTTTTGTAAAGGCCGCAAAAACATAGATATGGTGCATAAACAAAAAGTCGTTGGATGAAAACATGCACTACTATTCGATGAAAACATATATTCGAAGAAAGCACAAGTTCGATGAAAAAATACCTAAGTACATTTGATGATCGCCTCCTTAAATCCACAGACAAGAGACAATTTTCCACAACTGTCACAGTCAAATCCATCAGCTCAAAGTGCTGTAAACAAAAACACGAGCTGAGTTCTAGTCTCAAAAAAGCGCCGCCCTTGGACTGGATTGCGTCACGCCAATAAGTGACGTCAGTTTATCGAATGCATTTTCAAATGCGCTTCAAGATTCTGAGCTGTAGCAGGTGCCAGAAACAGTGAACACCCAAAAATCAGATTCAAATCTTGTGTTGCTTGCACGAATAAGGTTAACTTGTTATATGTTGTTTTACATGTTACTGCACAAATCAACTGTTAATGAATTGAATTCCATATACACCCATTGGTGAGTGGCACTTGTGTGACATGTTGTTTCTAAAATTAAATTTCACATATCAAAGTAGAAGAATTTTACAAGAGCTCGAAGTTTTCAGTACTGGTGTTTTAATCATTAAATCATAATGACTGATCTCCTTTTCAAAAATGACGTTACGTTCATTTCGCTTTGCAGAGCTGAGTGTGCGGTCAAGAGGTTATGTTTAAAGTTTTATGATTTGGTACCGCATGAAGTGCTAGTGTGGGCTACAGCAAACTTCCAACAAGAAAAATTGCTTTTTTATTGCTTAACTCGTACATCAATGCAAATCTGCAGCTGCACGAGGTTCTTACGACTATATAAGGCGTTAATGGCGTGTAGTATTGCTTGTTTTCAGGCCTGGGGAAAGTGCGTTCCTCAAAAGATCCGCGACACTTTAAGCGTATGAATGAAATCGTGACATTTCACGCTTGGTTTTTGTTAGGTTTCTTTAAATAGCTAAAAATCTAGTTGTAACAACGTTTTGATCAAGTGGCACTTTTTTTTTAATGCTGGTAGTCAAGTGTTTGATCTTGTTTGGTTGTTAGGAATTTAGCGCTTTTGAATTTTCAGTGCCACAGAGTAGATGTGTAAAATTACACCCCTGACAGTAAAATGCGGTATCTTTTATCAGCTGCCCCTGCTGGGACATTACGTTAGCTGTAAAAACGAACACAGGCCTGCTTAAAACCTAAAAAAGTCCGCTAAAGCCACCACAGTGCAATTAAGGCAATTTTAGGCTAAAACCCCGGCGACCGATTAAGCTAGAGCAGGGGTTCCCAACCTGGGGTACGTGTATCCCAGGGATACATTTGCCTATCCGAAGGGGTACATTTAAAGCTAGCAGAAGATGAGAAAAATATATTCACATATTATTTATTTCCATATTTATACATATATCACTGAGCATTATTTCCAAAAATTATTGTATGCTGATTGTTAAATGTGTCTATGAATGAATTTGATAATATATTTTGTCATAGGAAATTTTAGGTGTACATTTTCATCTGTCAACATGCTGTAGGGTACATGCTCATTTGTTGAAATGCTGAAGGGGTACATGGTCAGAGATAGGTTGGGAACCCTTGCGCTAGAGAGTCAATCAAGACATGAGATGCGGATTTTCGTGTATGTTTTAAAAAAACAGGTTAAATGGCATTTGAACTTTCTTACATGTCACAGGGACGTCTTGGGAGGGAAACTGCCACGTAATATTTCAAATGCAACGGTACGTGTTTTTTGTAAATCGTAGTACATGAAAATCTGAATCGTATGTTATGTCTTTTATTGACCCTTGTAGCACGATCGGTCGACGATTCATGAACAAAATTGCCTCAAGCCACTCGGTGGCTTTCGCGCGGTCATTAAGGTTTTTAAACCGGGAATGGGAAAACTAAGACCCTCAGATCGTATGCCTCCCCCAAAACTCATAAACCCACGGTACTTGGAAAGAGAGTGTCGGTGTCTTTGGCATACTGTACGTGTTTTTCCGTCCCATTAAAACAACTAAATGTACAGTAAGTTTAAATACACTGCATAGACGTATTTACATCGTGTCGTGTTGATTTCGGTCACGAGCATAAAAGCATTCATTTGTCCAGCTTATGCTATACGACAGTTTACTCGAAATTGTTTGTTCGAATTTATCGAACAAGCTATAAACAATCAAATGCGAATGGGGTGGATTGATACAGCGTCAGTGGACCGAAAGTTATATTCCAGAGTTGAAAACTTGTGCTTGATAGAGTAGATGAGACTTACCCTTGGAGGCCTGGAATTTGTGTAAGCTTCGAGAAGGAGATTTAGTTACCTGAGAATTTGCAGGACGGCGATCGAGACCGATATGTACTTTCATGCTAACGCTTGGAAGTGATTTTTGTATTTTCATACGAACACGATGCAGCATGAAAGACTGCGTTTGTGTGCAACCGGGCCGGTTGCCAGATATTAACTTCTTTCTGGACTTTTCGTGCATCACGATAGAAGGATATCCGTACCGTCGATGTCCATGTTGATTGAATTTCATCGAATTTTAGCAATTTCTTCGGTGTTTTTTGGCGAGATGTCATGGTAACAGTATTTTGAATAGCTTTATATTTAAGCGTCACTTTTTGAGGTAAAATGAAAAATGGCATTTCCAACAATTTTGTGCTAAAGTAGTTCTCAAGACCGAGAAATGTCATCAATACATCTAAAATCAAGAGTTTTCAAACCAAGCGAAAATCGGAAATTGAGTTTTTGAAATTAAGCTCTTTAGCTATGGGCTCATTTTGTCAAAGTAAGAACTGCAAAAATAAGCTTCTGATCTGTTAAAGTTTGAATCAACAGCAAACTGTTCGATAACATATCTTCGCAGAGGACCGCAACATAGGCATTTTTGTAGATTTAAATGAATTCATTTAACCTGATATGCAGCTTTATAAAAATGGTCAATTGTTTAATGTGGCCCTTACACTTAAAAGTTGCCCTACCACAGCTTACACCTTTTTTCCTTTAAGTGTTGAGGTCGTAACAAAAACTAATCGGATGTATGGCACGACGATCGCTAATTCAAAATATGAAGAAAATCTGCTCCAGTGCAAAATAATTTCGCTTTTCAGTGATCAGGAAGGCTACTGCAATGAACCAGGTGATAAGAGTGCAGAAAGCTTGTGTATTTGAACTGGAAAGGACAATTAACCGGGAGGGTGACCAGGATTACTGACCGTTTAGCATTCAATCTTACCTGGATTACCTCGAATTGGCCCTGCTTTAGGGAACATTTTGTGTCTTGATTGCGTATAAAAAAATCATGATGAATCGCAATCGATTTTTGGTCAAAGATGCTTTTGGGGTATAGTTTTTGCTGTTGGTTAAATACATAGCCCAAGGCTCCATAATTCCTATTTCAAAAAGAATAATTTTAGTAGGTATTTTGTAGGTTGCAGCTGCCATGAAAGTAAACACGTCACAACAAACCTTTTACTGTAGCTCTGACTAGTCACCTGGCCTCTGCTTTTGCAAGTGATAAAAGAATTTATTACGCCAGTAACAAGTGGTATTGAAAAAAGCTTGCGCAGCAAATTGAGAAGTAGGTACATAAAAAAGATCGTCTTACAAATAGGACGACCAGGACCTGCAGAAGAGCCTACTTACTTGGCTTGCCGCGTGGACAGTACAGTTGCGTCGCCACGAGGGGCTTTGGTGGGCTTAGCCCCCACAAACAATGCTCCAAGCCCTCGTAAATAAAAAAATGAAACACTGTAAATCGCTGAGTTTTGCCAATTTTCAGGACCTCAAGCTCCCCTATTGTAGACCGTCTGGCGACGGTTCTGGTACAGTAAACACACTGTTAGCTTTTGACTGTTCATATTTTTGTCTTTGAAGTCCTGATTCATATAAATTGAGCTATTTCGAGTCCTCCTGGGGCTGCTGCCCCCACGACTCTCCCTGGAGGTAAAGTGGGCATGAAAATGAATGATTCATGTAAAATGCCACAACATTGCCAAATTCCCCATTTGAATATGTTATCCACCAGTGTTAATATCATCGTGTTCAAATCAGCGATTTGAGCATCGTTTGGAATGTCAAAGTTTTCATACATGAATGAATTGGTTGCTTAAGGTAATAAACAGTCAAGGGAGCAGCAAGAAATGCTTCCTTGCGAACTCTTAATGATGGCATCGCATCAAAATCCGGTTTCACGGGCAATGGTGGCTCATCAATCCAGCACGTGTTTTTTAGAGTGTCATGTAAATGTGATTCTCTTTTTAATGTTTGCGGTGGTTACATTGGTGTTTCTTAACTTAAGCTTTGATTCGCCGTCGCGTCGCGATTGAGTACACGTGGAAGTAAACACAATACGTGCGCTGTCTGTTACTCGTTTAAGTTTACTTCAAGTGGAAATAACCACCGCAAACATTAAAAAGAGAATCACACTGCCAGCACAAATTTGGTTATTTGCCCAAAAGATACTTTCATCTTTCATCCCGTTTAGTTTTTTAGATTTAGCAGAAGCTTTTTGACAAGGTCAGGTTCATCCTATTTTTAAAGTAAAGCAACTGGTGTTGATATGATGACTATGTCACCAGCTAAATTTCATGCTTTTTTCGTATGCAAGTTCTTGTAATAACTAGTGGTTTGACGTTGCCAATGCATGTGAACTTCGCGATAACTCAAGATATGTTTCAGACCACTTTTTTATTGTGTTGCGTACATTTTATTTCTTTAAATATATTTTTCATCGGTGTCTGTGTACGGGCAATGCGGTTTTGATTTACTCGTCCAAGTCTCGCTTGAAGTTCCACAATACCTCCTATGTAATTGCGTATATGCTGGTCGCAAATATGGGTTTTTAAACTATAACCAGGGCTTTTTAAGGTGTTTTAGGGACCCGATTCGGATCCCTAGAATTGAAATCCGGGTCCCTAAAATCGGAGAAATCGGGTCCATACCGGTTACCTAACATTTTCCTTAATAAACCCTGGTATATAAGTTTCTCACTATTTTCCGAAATCCGAACGCCTGGACAAAGAAAGGTTACATAACATTTGGCCTCAAAGGTATCTTATTACGTAACAAAGACCGGCTCAATTAAATAGATATTTTAAAAGGTTTTGCATCATGGTACTCTACTTTTGCTTAATTATGCTGTTGTGTGTTTTACAGTAAGTATTCTAAAGATGACAACTCACTCGAAAGCTTGCATTTACTGCAGATAAGTTACTTACACAAAAAATTACATAGACCAGGGGTGTCAAACATTTTCGCGTGAAGGGCCACAACTGTTTAGTAAGTTACTTCGCGGGACAAAGTTTCAAATCTCGACGTGATGGTGTATTTTCATTGTGGACTAAACTCCATGTAAGCCGTACACAAGAAATAACGGCAAAGAAACGAAGCAAAAATAGAACAACAACAATGTAAAAAACATTCTTGTTGCATAGGCGTAGCCAGGGGGGCAGGCATATCTTCGAGTGACGGTGTCCCAAACCAAATACTCTTGTTCGCTTAAAAGTCGGATATTTCGTCCAGTCCACAATTTTCAACTGGCTACGCCACTGTCTTGACCAAGTGGCATGATGACAACAATACATTACATTTTGAATGGTAACTTTTAGCTTTGATTGCCGTTCCCATTATCAGAAGCAACTTTAACTGAAGCAATATCTGCGCTCAAAACAATTGAAATGTACTTAAAAATGAGATTTATCTCTGAAGTTTTCACAAAGTAAGCTGCAGCAAAGCATGCAAGAAAGGTAAAAAAAACAAAAACAAAGCTCGTTATTCCGTAATACAGCAGTTGTTCAACTATTGGAGAGATTCGTGTTGTGACAAAACATATGCAATCATTCCCATTTAACCACGACGACATTTTGGCTCGAATTTTATTTAGCGATGGGTTAATTTTGACTTTTTGGAGTAAATAATCTCGGCAGGACTCGGCGGACCATATGCAACCCGCGGACTGCAGGTTTGGCACCTTGAGCCCTAAACAAAATCCGAAACAACATTACAAGTGGTCGTCGTCTTGTTCGTGACAGTTGTCGCACTTTCCGAGTCGCGACAAAAGCCATGTTGTGTTCAGGCATCAGTTTGTAGCCGATTGACGTAAAATGATAAAATGCTTTCGACTTCGACACTTGGCCACCAGATTGCTGTTTGACATTAAACTACTATAAGACTCCATTTTCGGCTTCGCCCGTAAAGATGGCGTCAAAGGTGGGGCCGTACTATTCAGCCAGAAAAGTAGTAACTCAGTAAATTGCTCGCGTTTTGCCAAGATCCTTCTCCAGGATATGACGTAGCGTTGCGTTATTGCTTGCAAGTTGAAATGTATGCATTCTGTGAATCCGGATAACTAGCCCCACTTCCACAGCAGCTAATGTCCATACTGCCCCATAATTTTTGCCTATAAAATAAAACCAGTGTCTGTGACATTTTTCATAAGACATTCTAGATTTATTGTTGGCACTGCAATCATTAGACTCTTTTCTGGTATAATTATATTGACAGGAGAAACATTTCAGGTTTTAGCTGCGGTAAATCTTCCACTCATTAAACGCCATTTTCATGTTCCCGCTCTCTCGGGTACCGAAAAATCGAGTTGAAACAGCGTGCTGTGATCGTGCTGGAAAACTTTTTGTTTTCGCAGTTGCTGAACAACCTCATGAACCACAGGCATTATTTCGCGCACGGCAGCCTCGCCCCTGGCGTGGTGCCTCCTCACTTCTCTACACCAGTCTATTCCCATCAGTACTTCGTATCGCCTACAACCACTACACCAATACTAGGGCAGCAAGGTGGGTGTAAATAGATAGTGATAACGACTTTATCTGCTCTAGCAACGCCTTTTGGCACATTATGAACGTCATGCTATTGCGATGACATTCATCGGTGTAGGAACAGGCAAATTTAAGGGGGTGCGAAAAATTTTTGCCGGAATTTTCCCAAACTTTTGCCCGAAAAGCTTTTTGTGCGACTTTGCCTACACATTTTCTCCCACAAATCTCATGAAGGCCTTTCTTGGTGTGACTTCATGTGTTTTTCTGCGAACGTTGGGCGCCATTTTGCCCAGATTTTCGGCAAATCAAAACTTTTCTTCTTGCACCCCCGTCTCCTACACCACTGACGAGATTGCGTGGAAGATAAATACATCTAACCGAAAAAGTCAAAATGAGCCAAAACTTGGACAAGTATTTTCCGACGGCGTTTCAGCACTCCCACAATATTTACTGGTAAAGAGTTATATTTCGTAAGCTTTTAACAAATGGAGTTATTTACTTGGAAGTGCATCGAAGAGACAACAAACTCTTGTTTATCATCAATGTGAGAACAGCTATATGGTATGAAAAATGCAGCATGATAGACTGATGTTGTGTCATGCACCAAATGTAAGCGCTTTCCCAGAAGTATTGGCGAACAATTTCAGTGTTGCTAATTTTTTTCCAATTACGAAATAAGCAGTAGACATATGAAGCTTACTACTATGCGTCTTGTGTCAAGATGTGTTTGAACACAGTACCACATACTATGTTTCCTTCTTTTAGAACTTCAAGGATTAAACCCTTATTTGTTTCAAACAACATGTCTTGTTTTTAGAAATATGTCCGGTCTGCGTCAGACTTCCCTACGTGCCCTTTCAACAGTACACACCGTACGTTTACTACAATCCTGGAATGACGCCTAACAATCATCTTTTTCGCATGTTTCCTCCAACAGTCCTACAACCGCCTATGTATCCTCCTAACCCCAACGCAACTTGTGGTACGTATAGGTTACAAGTTTGTTTCAGTGATAAAATACTGCTCCGACAACAAACTGCACGCTTTCGTTGGATTTCGGTTCGGTTTCGTCCAACATAAAAGAGATTTAACTGTTTTTTTAAGCGGTAAGTCAATCTTTCTTGAGCCAATGATGAGTTCACTAGGGGACAGGCAGGGGAAAACTTTAGGACAAGAGAGGGAGAAATTATTCCCAAAGTGTTCAATCAATTATGTTTTGGGTCCGACGAATTGCGGTACGGCAAGGGCAAACAAAGTTTCTGGTCGGTTATTTTCTCGATTGCGCCAACCGTCGACGCTGCTGTTTAACACCACTCTAAACTGTCGTCGTCAGTAACTTCAGTTCGCTTTTTGTGAGCAGTGCCGAACCTTCGACCGACAGCAATGGGGAACTTCTCGCGTGATAACACGATTTCGAGAAATAGGCAAACATCCGAAAAAGTATCGTCGCTTCGTCACCCCAACCCAGGATTACAACAACCAGCGCCGAGCAGCACTAATGTTGGTAAGCGCGTAAGAACAAACCGTATTGAAATATTTTGGTTGTTCTTACCTTGGGAGTCGTGCACATGCTTGGACGCTCACCCTTGACCCCTACGGCCTACAGTAAGTGATGGTTAAGTTGAAACATTAAAGCCTGAATCCCTTTTATTTGCTTAAATACGTCTTGCCTTTACGAGCACACAATGAATTAAGTGTTAACAAAGAAGTTACAGTTCAAAAGCGCATTGCTCTACCGGAGTAATCGACACAGGTAATATCTTCATGGAAAAGTCTGCTAAAGCGGCATTTTGCGCTAATCTATAATATTTCGCATTTCAAGTAAACCTGCTCCAGAAGTTGACAGACAATTTTAAAAAAGCAACAAGACAGTTTTTTTTGCTGCATTCAGCTAATGTAAGATCTATGCGAGAACTTTCACCGAACTGCGAATCAAAATCCACTCTTGCTGGTCAATCACGAAAATCTCAGCAAAGATCACAAAAAAACAGGAGTTTGATGCATCGCCGTCAAGTTGTGACATCAAGCAGGTCAAGGAGCCGTCCTCGCTACAGAACTAGCTTCAGGCGAAGCACTGTCGGAAAGCCGGTATGTTGCTTTATAAATGACGTTGAATCGCCCACTGTTTCAATCTTTCAAACGTCTAACGTCTAACGTGAGGGTGTGTGCGGGTGAAAAAAACAGACGCAAGTGTGAGGGTAAAAACACGCAACTCCAATGGGTGTGTGAGTAAAGAACATGTTTTCATGTTTTCAAAGAAAAACAGGCCGATTGAAAAGAAAGCACGGAAAAATTCGTTTCTTGAGGAAACTGAGTTCAGCAGCATTACGACAGCTGATAACTCAGGTGTGTTGGTGTTCGTCTTCTACAGTATATCTTATTATCTTTCGTAAATTTGCATTGCTGCTGCAGAAAATGCGCTTGAAAGCAAGCTTTGGGTGTTTNATTAAACGCTTCTACACGTGAATGTTTTTCTGGCAAGAAAACATCAAGCCAATTTTTAAAGATGAGGCCTGTAGCTGTCATTGCCAACACACTCGCTTCACAGGTTAGATTTTTTGCAGTAGAAGAATGAACATAAAATTTTTCTTTTAGGTTTTTCTTTTTATCTTGTGTCACTCCTAAAATAGCTTCCTGTCTAGCATAATTAATTTTAAAGTGTTTTGTCTCGTTCAATTGCGATGAAGCGATGTCTAAATTCGAGTTGCTTTTCATCAACAAAGCAATCTATCCCGTGAATTCCAAGTGGAAAAAAACGACGTGCTATTTCAAACAATGTGTTTCGAGTATGGAGCAAGTGGGCGGTGTACCCCTAGGTTTTTAGTTGATATTTTTTACCCGTTCTTTATATACGTCTCAAACATTCTGCCAATGTTTTGCGTAAAAGGTAAGACAACCAAGTAGGAGAATCTTCGTAAAGTATGCTGGAGTTCACAGAAATCTTCATGCAAACTGCTAGGTAGTTAAATAGTTAGGGACACAGTCTAGAATTAAATGTTAGGTGGGTTCGAGTAGATTAAACATATTTACCATCTAGTGTTTTAGTGCCTACGGCCTCGCCCAGTGGTCAATCAGATATTTTTTAAAGATGTTCAATGGGGCAAAAAGGTTAAAAAAACAATGCTCTATTCTAAGCACAAATTATTAAATATTCCAGACTTAATTAAATTGTAATTGCCAAATTCATCTACTCTTTTGATAATGGTGAACTCCCTAATCACTTCAATTAACTATCAGTATATTGCATTAGTCCACAAATATCAAACAAGTCTTGCTTCTTTGCAAAAGTATTATTTACCCGGAATGAAAACGTCTTTGGGTTTGCTTTTTTAAAAGTATGTTGGTCCCAAAATTGGTCTGACATTCCTAAAAATTAAAAATCTCTCTCGTCTTATTAATTTGGAAAACAATACAAAAACCCTGCTATCTTGCTAAATTCCCGTTGATTTTTGTTTCATATGCTTGTCATTTTCCTGTAATGTATATTGTTTTGATGCCCTTCTCTTCCCTTAAATGTTCTACCTCTACAGCTATTAACCACACCCCCTGTACAAAGGCATGCTTTTCTCCTGCTTTTTGTTGTTGCTTGTTTACTTGCTTTATCCGACGTTGATTCAATGCTTTTTGTTACTTTTTTTTTACTACATGGGAAACGTCTTCAATTAAAAATTGATTTGTGCTAGCAAAAGGGCTGGCGGATAACTTGACACATATGGTCTTTCACCTACACCAGTGGTTCTCATAGTGGTCGATATCGACCCCAGGGGTCAATTGGACCATCCAAGGGGTCGAATGGGGGTCAATGAATGGCCAGGGGGCCAATGAAAAACTGCTGGGGTATGCTGGAGATATGAAGCCAAGGAATGCAAACGGCCTTTTTCAACAAATCGAACAAAATTAAGAGGGCTGATAAAATCTCAGCTACAGTAGTTTAAAAGGATATTCCAGGGGTGGTCAAACCTGCTCCACGTATGAAATCGTAAAACCCAAATTACAAAGAGCCGCAACATAAAAATCTAAAAACGAGAATTTATTTGCAATCTACGCTTCTGTGTCATCATATTTTTTTGTAACGACTTGAAAGCAATACTGTACGGCACGCTAGTCACCATAGTCAGGGACGGATTTAGGGAGCGCAGGGCCCTAGGCCATCTTAGTTTTTGGGATCCCACGCAGGTGTGACCTGTTTGGCCATTTGTCTGAAAAGCGTGAAAGTATGCCCTTATGTGTAGGGCTCCGTGGCCTCAGATCTTCAACAGAAATTGAAGCCTTTCCTACATTCTTCCCTGGAACAAATGGCAATGCGATATTTTCTTGGAATTTATGGCTCTTTCGTTTAGTTCAGAAGTTCTCTTCGTTAAATTTCCGAGATTTCTAGCGTTTTTTGTAGGTTTATTTTTCGGAAATATACATTTTCATGCAGGTCCGTATTGCTGCCC
>JGI24022J15233_10002317_pt1 | contig 17657 bp, 8 predicted proteins | sample Ectturendosymbi2_FD_15233 | JGI IMG/M metagenome (IMG submission 15233) | reverse complement strand
TGTCAGCATGCGCTAAGAAAGACGGACGAACGTTTTCGTCACAAGTTACATATGGTGCGACCGGTGCACTTACGATTTATTTTATGGTAAAGTAGCAAACGTTTAAAAATTCGAATCCTACAGTCGCATCATCTTATCAGCAACACCACTTCCTGTTCACAAATCCGACGGAGAGTCAAAAAACATAAACAGTGCAACTTCACCTCTTGTACCTCGTTGATATCACGCCATTTGAAAATCATTGCTGGTTTTCATTACGACCTGCTCAGCAAGTAACACACGACAACCCGTTATGTTTTGTAAAGACTGGCAATGCATTTGCCCATCTCCGTTGCAGTACAGAATTTATTATGAAAAAAAGTGCTGTCTTTTACCTTGTTCTTCACTTCCCCTTCATAAATATAGGATTGGTCGTGTGAAACGAAAAAAGTCGAATTGTATAAAACCGTTGATCTGCGTTGGCGTGCGTTTTGTTTAAGAAATATGGATGAGCGTTTTCATCACCCGTTCACGTGCGTTGTGGCAGGCCCAACGAGTTGCGGAAAAACCGAGTTTGTGGCAAAATTTATCTTCCAATATATGCAAATTTTTTTTTTGTGATTTTTTCGTTCATTTTACACCCCGCGCCGAAGGGGGACCGTGCTACGCCTAACTAGGCAAACTTACACTTAGTATAGAAACTGCATGTGTAGCGCGGGCTGCGGGGCCCACAGTTTTTTAAGCGTGGGTCCCGTTAGCCACGAAAATCAATGTAAACTGCGCGGTTTTTCAACATCCTCATTCATCATAATTCGTTCTGGAATCGTAACAGTGGTCATTGTTTTTGGATGCGTAAAAAAACGCATCGAAAAACAATGACTGCTGTTACATCTTTTCAATAGCAGTTAGTCAAGGCAGAGAGCTTTAGGTTTTGAAGCTCTTTTCTGTTTCAATTGTAAGTGTTTCTTATTTACCAGCATGGGTGTGTGAAGGATTTTTTCCAGGGTGTGGCCTATAGCAGATTTTCAAAGGACAGCCAAAAAGATTTTTCCAGGACGGTGCCAAAAATGTGGAAATTTCATTTTCCCACTCGAAACTGAAAAAGCAACCTTTTCTGCAAAACATTTTATAGAAAATTGTCAAATTTCAAAATCTAAGGGTGACCAAGGCCTTCCTTTCCCCTCTTTCAACGCCCATGCTTAGCTGGTTGTTGCTGTTTCAACAGTTGCTGCCACTTGTCTTCTGAAAGTAAGTTTAATTTGCAATAGCAGATGTGTGCTACTTAGTCGTTCTTTTAATAGCGTTATGCATTTTTCCTCGTACAGATCTGATGAAACAGACTCTTTCCCTAGTTATTTTATTGCCATCAGGATTTGCGATTGACTATTCCAATGACTGTGACATCCGGAGTAAAGATTTTTCTGAGTTGAAATTAATTAAAACCTATTTGAGATCAGCGCCTAAATAGTTTGGCGATTATGTCCATTGAATCCGAAATTAGCAGAGACTTGAACTTGAACAAAATTCTGAAGGACATTGTTAACGCTAAACCACTAAAAATAAGGTCCTCTTTGCAAATGCATTTTTGCATCGGAAGCTACAATAGCCTAAAGGAGGTCTGTTGAGCCGGAACTCAGATTTCAGGCTCCGACTTTGACCCAGACATTTAGAGTTTTTGGCGCGAGCTCCGGCTCCAAAATGATTTGGTCCACTGAAACTGAATAACATTGTCTTATTTGTACAACTGCATTATTTCACCAGCACAGATGAGGTGTCGCGAAATTTGATGAATAGTGGGACATGTGCAAAAAGTTTGAGAAACCCTGATCTACACACAAACGAGTGTGGGCATCGGAAGGATTTTTTCCAGGTGGGCAATGATGGATTTTTCCAGGAGGGCCAGCAGTGGTTAAATATTGTTTTACCAACTTGAAACTAGGAAAAAAAATTCAAAGTTCAAAATTCAGGAGGTTCAAGCACCCCCTGCATCTCCCTTCCGACGACCGTGCAAACGAGGATAATTATGTATACATACGGCAAGCCACACTCGCCCGCAGTAAGCTATCTCGCTTGCTCCACTTGGGCTGTGTAACAGGAACCCAAATTTCAGGCTCCGGTTTCGGCTCCCCATGTAAAAGTTTTTGACTTCGGCTCCAGCTGCAATCATGTAAAGTTGCTTGGGATCGGGCTCCGACTCTGTAGCCCATCTGTTTCATTCGGCTTAGTCATTTTGTGCAGCGTTATAATAAGGTTGCACTTTTGTGTGATGTCCTGTTGTCACGCTTTTATGTTTGTTGATGTTTTATTTTTAAGCTGTTATAGCTTATCTTTGTTGGCTGATCATATCAAGCAGTGTTGCTAATTTCATCCAACACATCTAATTGGCCTGCCGTACTCCGCGGTAGGTACCTGGCCAGAGAGGAGATATTGAGTGTAGCAATGGATTTTGGGTGTTAAGGAGATGTCCGTCGAACGGACGTGGAAAGTCTTTGCTGGAGAGGTGACACTGAAGGTCATGCCCGCAGAGCCGGATTAAAGGGTAGGGGGCCCGGGTCAACATTTACTGGAGGGCCCCTATGACGCATTCATGACGTCATCGTTTCTTTTACTAAGAAAAAATATTTCACAACCTAGAACTAGAGAGTGACTCGGCAAGAAACAACATTCACCCGAACATTGAGAAGAAACCAGAGATTACAAACATAAACTCAGGAACAAGATCATGTCAATGTGGCCAGCCAGCGCCGGGTATAGATGGCGGGAGGCCTGGGGCCCAGGCGTGGTCGGAGGCCCCATGTGCGATACAAAATGTTTAGGTAAGGGATGATCAATGAAGTCACTAGTATTTCCACGTATCATTAATATTTATGACGTAACCTTGTGACGTCACGTTTGTTAACTCAACTGTAACAAAGCTTTATAATGCAACATGGTATTTAACAATAATTAGCGATTTGTGAAACTGTTGCAAAACCAGTCGTAGAAGCATAGTGTCTTCTTGTTTTTAATATTTGCTTGAAAAAGTTTTGAAAATATTTCAGAAAAACTTTCTGGGCGATCCAACGTTTTCATCATCTCCAAACGCCAGTCCTCGTTCAGCACTAAATTTTACGACAGAAACCAAACGTTGCAGGCAGAGGCGATTTCTGGTATTGTTCGCATTGATTGACCTGACTGGCTAGTTTTGTATCAAGTCTTTATAGTGATTAACTACATCTGCGACTAAACGCAGTAGCACCATCTATATGCTCCATTGAGTGCCCGTGGCTCCATAGGCGCTGAAGAGTGTGCTTCCAGGCAAAGATTCCTTTTCTAATAAGGAAATGCGCACATTTAGACGTATCCACGCACATCTGTCTACAATTGAAACATTTAACACAAGTTTGTAAAGGAGAAAACAAAGCCAGCTTCTGTCAACTACTTCGCCATTGTAGTTCTGGCGACGAATAAAACTTGTGGTATATTGCCGTGACAAGTTTCTCTCCTTTCTGTGTTGTGGAACATCATGTTTAAAAAATGATTTTCATCACAATGTCAAAAAAACCTGTTTCGTATTTCAACCGATATTCCCGCATTTTTTCCGGTATATTGGCTGGCCAGTGGGCCCAGAGACCGATATCATTGCCACCAGTGATGGCGTCAGCCATCTCATTCGTCGTGTTTTTCGATGATACATCTTGACGTTCTTCTACTACTGCACTGCTGTTTAAACTAGGTCTATTTTCATCGTTACGTAGACCTAGGTGTGTCAGAACATGTTCTTCGATTTTCTGTCCTCAACATAGGATGCTTTGGACTTATCAATATTCTGAACTTGCTCATTAAAAGCAATCAGAAATGATTGCAAATGTCTTAACGTCTTAAACAGAGTTAGCTCAGATAATTTCCAAAAAAACGTTTCAGAACAACAGTTGGCTTGTGGATAGACATGAAGTATGAATATGAAGCTGGGTACATTTGAAGCATCCTTGGCAAACTAAGATAAAGTGATACCCACCTGGTTACGCTGTGAGCAGTAAGTTTTTGGTAGTCAATATGCACAAAGTCACAATAGTCTTTTCACTCTTTTTTGCGAACTTTATAAATGCAACCACACATAATTCACTCAGCTTCAAAATCATTTAGTCCTTTTCTGAAAAATGGATACTTCTGACGAATTTTGTCATTTTTCAGTATTACTGATGAGCTGTAATTACTACAAAGTACTACACTAAGCTATGTACAGTACACTGATCATCATATCACGGTTCATCAGTAAACCTAGTACAGAACCTATAATGGAGTCAGAAGTCCGCGCTCTAATCCAAAGTCATTGAGATATTGAAAAAAGATTTACCACTGTTATGTAACGATTAATGTGAAAGCATTCCCGCCTTTCCAGCCGAGAATTAACTCAATCAAAACATAGATTAATTAGACAACTTGCAGGCCCTCCCATAACCTTTGCTACGCCACCAGTTCGTATCTTGTTGCAGTTGAGTAGGGACAACTTACTGCATGTAAATACAATATATCATAGCCAGTGGCGTAACTGAAGGGGGAAGAGGGGCGAATTGCCCCTTGGCAAGCTAATCCTAAAAAACGGTCTCCCACTTAACATATCTTTCGGTTTTAACATTCTTTTGGTTTTCAGTACGTTGTTGTTTTTATATGCTTTTCGGATGATTTTCCAATGCTTCAGGATTTTGGTTTAGCCATCCACATTCGGATTCACCATCATTTTTCAAGTTTTTCTGAGTGTTGGCTAGCGGACCCTGTACAGTGGCCAGTGGGCCCATGTTATCTAAGTTTACTACCCGGGCTCAAAACTGTAGTTACGCCACTGAATATAGCTATGTAAAATAAGAAATGTTAAAGGAGGATGTTTTGACATTTTTGAATGTCCGCGGAGATTATTTCATTTCTCATGAAAAAAATGGACATGTACTCCAAAAGAGGACGTATGGTAGCCCTATCTAACAATGTTACTCATATGCGACCTTTGCAAATTTAAGTATAAGATAGACGCAAAATCGACCAATAACGAGAAGAGACGTAAGCTAATGCGTTCTACGTGGCTTGACCCTGCATTCACTAGATTCAGGTACCTGGCCGACTTTCAGGAAAACAGTAAGTGTTATAGTTGCTTCGTCACAATATCAAGCAATATTCAAGTGAAATGCTGACGTCTGGACGACCGATAATTTAATAGCGTCTACAAACAAACTTTCCTCGCTAACAAAAATGACTAAGTGACACGCACATATAGTACATATGGCAAAACACATAAACTTGGTGGGGCCCCTATGTGGTGGGAGGCCCTGGGTCCGGGCTCCTTGCCTCCCCCTAAATGCGGCGCTGTGGCCAGCCATGCTGAGTGTGACAGTTGTTTCCAAGCTAATGTCTTGATTTTCACCTTTATTTTGAGGTGCTCTGGTTAACGCCACTGCTTACTTTAACGTTGTTGCTTGAAAATTTTGCTAGGAAAAGCGATTTAGTCGCGGCATTTTAACTAACACTGCGAGATCCTTGCGCTTTTTCTTCTTAGAAGCTTTGCGCTTTTCATAGCTCCTGATGGCATTACAGATCTCGGCATCGCTCAAACTAATCACTGCAATCTCGTTTGCTGCCCTTTCGTTCTACGAATCGACTGATTAAAACCTTTTCTGACGGACCATACAGTAACATGTGGTGTAAATGGCTTGAATAGCTTCATATGCTAATGATGTAACACAACGAGAGTAACCATCGGAAGAAAAGTGCGTTTCTTCCATACGTTATCTTTTATGACGAAACAAAGGTGCACTTCGGCTGCGGCTACCTTGAGACTTTACCAACAATTCTGGATCAATGATACCAGTGTTGCCATTTCTGATATTTCAACATGACATCAGATGTGATGTTCTCAGATAAATTTCTGATGTCTGATGTTTTGGCAACAAATCTGATGTTGACTGGGTTGTTGTTTTCGTTTTCCAGATTTCCTCTCATTTTAGGACGAAAATAAGTTACATTCATGATTTTTAAGTTCCTTTCATCAACCTCTCACTATAGTGTGTGCTTGGTTATCGTTTCAAACTAAAAAAACTCTCTTCGCTGCGTCGAGACTCACATTTCACGTAAATTATAAACGACTTCTCCATTTAATGGCGACATTTCACTCTGTTTTGGATTTGCTGGACGTGTGGCCGAGTGGGTAGAGCGATCGCTTCGTGTCTGGTAGGTTGTGGTTCGACGTGGTTCGAATCTCTGCCCGGTCGCAACAAGACCTTAAAAATTGGAACTTGCTTCAGTCTGGTCAAGCTCTCGGCATAATGACTGTAGCAGGGAAACTCTCCAATGCGGATGCAATCTTCGTCTGAGTCCGGTCGTGTTGCCTCTTGCCCTCCCATCTGAATAACTTTGTCGAAGACCAAGTGCGTGCGGTCGAGAAATGGGCGATCTCTTCAACACGCTAAACAAATCTCTGCCCCGCGATCGTCGAAGGCGCTCGAAGGACAACTGTTGTTACTGTGTGTGCAGTGCAGTGCTCACGATTGCGTTGTGTAAGAACTTTCCGCAGATGTTCTCGTGTCATCGTCGTTCTGATCGTCGCGAACGCGACGGCATGCGCCATGTATGTTTGGATTCAACGAGGGTAATCGTGCTTCGTTAGGTTTGTTAATAGAAGCATTTAGCTTATATGAAGATGTGACGTAAAAATTTGATGCTATCTGATGTTGAAAAAGGCAACAAGCTGATGTTAACGAGACTGACCCTAGCGACAACATTGATTCATACTAAACAGCAGTGAGCAACCACGTTAACACGCAAATATTAAGATTTTCGTGACGTTTGAACAATAGGCCTGATGCACGAGCAGAGAGTCATACCTATGCCAAAAGAACGATTATTAGGAAAAAGTTACCAACGAAATCAAACATATTTGCGGTGAACGAAACCGAAAATAATTATAGGCTATTCAGTAGCGATTACTAAAACTGGCAGACAGTCAAACTTGTAAAGAAATCAGTTGCCGTTTGGGGCCCCTGATACTTAACGCAACATAGAAATTTAGTGGTAGAGTTGTATCGCTTCTGAATTGTATCGCTTCTCACAAAAATTTTTCAAACGAGTATTTTATTTGAAACAAATAAATTTCATCACAGAGGCTCCCCTTGCAGCGGAGGGCCCGGGCAATTGCTCCCGTTGTTCCCCTTAATCCGGCCCTGCATGCCCGCAGACACCCCTAGCTTGGCATTACCTTTTTCGGGTCTCGCTCTTCCACATCACACATGATTTCTGATTATGACTTGATGCCCCTCCTCAAAACTACTGCTCACGCCACAGAGTAGGGTCCCGCAAAAGCGCTTCCAATCGGGCCCCGCACTTGCTAAGGCCGGTCCTGCCTACGCCTATAAATGTAGTCAATTATTTCTCACATTAGCTTCGCTATGCATTATACTGCAGAACCAAGCTTACCACTGCGGACAAGAACAAAACATTTAGTTTCTCAATAAAACCTCTAAAAAATTAATTCCCGGCAAGTAGATCATGAGCAGCTTTTACTTTATGCACTTTTAAAAATTCTTTTCTGTATTTAATCCACTACAAAATGCGTTTAACAGCGGAGGTGAGTTATTGAAACGAAAATCGAATTGCAAAGCCGTCGTAAGGTTACGTGCAGTCATAATCGTGGAGCTTGCAATTGAAACCTATTTGCAAATCAAGCAAGCCTTTTGATGTTGAGAAGCGAAATGTACAAGATTTTCGAAAGGGTGTTGAACACCGTTCTATTGCGTAGGCTACTGCTAAAGGTAAGCAGAAATTTTTTCATGTAAATGCGAAAAAAAGATGAAGTGGAATGCGTGTTACCTATAGCCTACATTTTTGCAACACGTTTTTAAGTACAAATCGTGGCATTCTTTGATATAATCGTGCAACGCGTTCATTCAGCGTACAGAGCCAACTAGCTCTGTGCTACAGCTTAGACCACTGCTTTTCAACCTGTGCGACGGTGCGCACTAGTGCGGATGAGCAAACCGTGCCGTGCGGACGACAAACACGGTGCGGACGAGTGCGGATGAGAAAATCCTGTTTTGTTGTTGTAAACGTGTTTTAAACAATCCTGTTTTTGTTAATGGATCCTCTTGCTTTTTTGTAAAACATGGTACCGCGCACAACGAAAAATTGACACACATTAACGCTCATATTTTGATAGTTTGAACATCTCAACAGAGAAATGCATTAGAAGTTACCGAAATCTGCTGCGAAACTTTCTATATCAGCTATGTCCAACCCGCGGCTTGCGGTCCGCATGCGACCCAGTCGAAGGCTTCGTGCGGCCCAGTTTAGGTTTCGATGTATTAAAAGTATCCTACGTGACAATTTGTCCTTATGTTGATAATCTTGAATTTGACATTTTAGTTGCAGGTAGTACTCAATGCCACTTTATTACATCTGTTATCATTGCAGTTAGGATTCGAACGCTTTCAGGACTTTAGCTTTAGTTAAATTTAGTTTGCTAAGATCAAAGTAAGCCATTCAATGTGCGGCTCTCATTAGTACGCTATTCAATGTGCGACTCTGGTTAACATAGTGACACTTTTTCACTCAGTAAGCTATTTGGGTTGGACATAGCTGTTTTATCTGCTTATTCTATTGCTACTTCATGATGGAAACAAAAGATGTGCAACTGCAAGGCAAAACTGAGCTGATTTCAATTTTTGTTGCTCCTCCAATTGCACAAGACCAGCGCAGCTATTCAATCTGTGTGCTGAGCCACGACTACGCTGCTGATTTCAACAGTGATGTCTACTACTCAGCAGGCCCGTAACCAGGTGGGCGAAAAAAAACTTTCCCGCCCCTGGAAAAATGCGTTGGACATCTTTTAAAATTGCTGTACATTGTTAAAAAATTTGGGCCCCTCTCAGAAACTCTGCGACCCTCCTGGTGTTTCAAGCTGGTTACGAGCCTGCTGCTCAGTAACGTACGTAGAGGTTTGAGACAGGGGGAAAATTTAGCAGAAAGGGGCCCACTGGCCATCTCAGGGTATCACTAGCGAATACTCAGAAAAACGTTTGAGAAATGACAATGAATCCGGCGTCAAGTAACTTTACTCCACAGGTGAAACAAGCAAGAAATCTATCGCAAATTTTTAATAGGAAATCGATTACACATAACACTACGCATCGTCAGTCCTTGCATCTTATTCAAAGTGAATCCAGATGTCGTGGATGTGGATACAAGATAAAAATATGAAAACACCCAGAAAAATGCAAAAAAGCAACAACCTGCTGAGAACCAAAAGAATACTAAACATCACAATGCCAGCTAATGAGGGGCTGGTTTTTGCATTTATCTTGCCATGGGGAGCGGCTCGTCCCCGGCCCCGTCACAGCCGTCAGTTACGCCACTGTTAGTGCTGGAGGACACTATGGTGTCACGACGATGAGCATCCAATAATCAGGAGTTAGTCAATCATTATCAGCTACTTTCAAGCAAATATTATTTAAATCGGCTTAGTTTTACCTACGTAATCCCAGTCAGGCTTAGTATGGTAAATAGCAAATGCACCATTCCTAAATAACCTGAATTCAAAAACAAGTCGACTTCGTTCTTCAAACACAACAAATAGCGATAATGTAGCAATCAATGGTGCCATCTTCTGATCAGCGTCTCGTCTTTTCATTACTAATAGCTCATGACCATATGTCCGCAAGGAAGTCATTTACTCTGGCAGAAAGCGTTATGAAACCATGCATGAAGATAGCAGCACGAGAAATTCATGAAGGAACCATTTGCTGTAACCTAAGTGCAAAAACTGCCATTGTCCGATACCACAGAGAGGACAACTTTTCAGAAAAAATGGACGATAACTTTTCAGAATACGGTGTGACGTCAGGACTGGATTTAGGGGGGCAGGGCCCCCACCAAAGAGGGCCCCCCACCATGTTCATGTGTTTAGCCATATGTGCGGCATGTTCGTGCCACTTAGTCATGTTTTTAGTCGTTTCTTAAAGTTTGTTTTTAGACGCTATTATCGGTCGGACAACGCAGCAGTTTGACTTGAAGAATATTTGATATTGTGACGAAACAACAACTATTAAATACTATAAACAACAACTATTACAAACAACTATTACACATACTGGTTTTCTGAAAGTCGGTCAGGAATCTGAATCTAGTGAATGCAAGGCCAAGCCAAGTAGAACATGTTAGCTTACGTCTCTAACTCGTTTCTGGTAGATTTTTCGTCTGCTTTACTCAGGTTTGCACAGGTCACATATGAGTAGCATTGCTAGGTATGGCTACCATATTCCTTCTTTTTGAAGTACATGTCCACTTTTTTCATGAGAAATGAAATCTTCTCCGAGGACAGCAGCTAGCCGACATTATTTTAAAAAATCAATGATTCTATTTGAAGAAGAGCAAGTTATACCTGCTTCGTAGGCGAAATATACACTCTGCAAGATCGTCAGTGTCTGATTCTTTGCTGGGAAAGGATTTCTTTTGATAGACAGTATTCTCCGAGGACATTCGAAAATGTCAAAATGTCCTCCTTTTTGCATTTCTTATTTTACACAGCCATAATCAGTGACGTAACTAGAGCTTTGATTCAGGGTGGAAAACTTAGCTAAAAGGGGCCACTACCCAACACTCGGAAAAAGACTTGAGAAATGATGGTGAATCCGGATGTGGATAGCTATGCTAAAACCCTAAATCACTGGAAAATAATCCGAAAAATGTAATAAACAACAACTTACTGAAAACCAAACGAATACTAAAACCGAAATATCAGTTAAGGCAGCGGTTCGGTGTTTGCATTTAGATTGCCAGGGGGGAGAATTCGCCCCTCTGCCCCCGTCAGTTATATCACTGGCTGTGATATTTTGTTTTTGCCTATAGTAATCTCTCCCTACTCTACTGCAACAGGATACGAGCTCGTGGTATAGCTTAGTTTATGGGAGGACCTGCAAATTAATCTATGTTTTGGTTGCGTTAATTCTCGGCTGGAAAGGCGAGCATGCTTTCACATTAATCGTTACATATGACTTTGGCATTAGAGTGCGGACTGCTGACGCCATTATACTGTACTACTGTAGCTTTGCTGATGAAGCGTGATACAGTGGATTACATAGCTAATCCAGGGGTGGAAAAATGCGGTCGCGAACTCAATCAAAAACTTGGAACGCGCAAACACTTTTTTACATTTTACACTTCATGCATATGCTATGCATGCTGTATGGCAAAGCTTATATAGGCCCTACTAAAAATTTGTACGCGCTACTAACGTTCACAGAAATTTTTGCACCCCTGAGCTAATTAATAATGCTGAAAAATGAAGAAATACGACAGAAGCATCCCTTTTTCCGAAAAGGACTGAATTATATTGAAGCTGAGTGAACTACATATGGTTGCATTTGCACAGTTTGCAAAAAGAGTGAAAAGAGTATTGTGACTTTGTGGATATTGCGTAGCAAAAACTTATTTCTCGTAGCATAACCAGGTGGGTATCACTTTATCGCAGCTTGCCAAGGATGCTTCAATTGTACCCAGCTTCAAATTCATACTTCATGTCTATCAACAAACCTACTGTTGTTCTGAAATGTTTTTTTTGGAAATTCTCTGAGAGAATTCTGTTTAACACATTAAGACATTTGCAATCATTTGTGGTTGCTTTTATTGAGCAACTTCAGAATACTGAGAAATCAAAAGCATCAGTTGTTAAAGTTGTATCATGTTTCGCCACTGTGAAGGCAAGAATTCAATAGAGACAATCAGATGTAGATATCAAGCCAAGTTAAATCAGCACTAAGAAAATTCAGCGAAGACAAGGATCATGACTGTGATTTATTCATGTCGGCTGTATCTGTATTGCACAATTCTAGTGTTTCACATCTGGCTAAATGGACCACGTGTTTTGCTGAATTTTCAAATGCTTTGACTAAATTCCTCCGTTTGCAAAACTAATTGGGAAAGCGATGAATCATGTTAGCAGTATCTGCTTGATAGAAACGTTTCTATTGATGAAGCTGAAGTAGGCTGTTTGACCAAAACCAAAACTTGTTTGAGTTCATGCAAAAAGAGCATCAATCAAATACAATTCATTGCAAAATGATGGAACATGAAAGATGGGCAAAATAATTTGCAACTTGCAATACCATTAAACGCTTCAAGAACTGATAAAGTTTGCAAACTTTTATTTCAACGTTATGGCCCTTTATGCTTACGTGGAACGATGTTTTCCTTAATGCAGCCACAAACCTAAAAGAAAGAGACACCTTTCTGGTTGAACCAGTTTCTAGTCTAAAGCTGGTGTGCAATTTAAAACATCTTTCATGCAAGCAATTTCATAAAATTGCAAAAAGCGAATCTGCATTTTTAGGAAATTTAAGAAATCTGCAAAATATCCATGGGCAAAATAAGGTATATAAATAAAGATTTTGAGGGGTTTGAATGAAGCGTTGTCTACAATGGACGTTTTGCTTCACTGCTTAAAACTAATCAGTAGGCCTGTTTGTTATTTGACGTGTTTTAAGTGTACGTAATACATTCAAGTAAGTGACAGTCGTAAATTGTACTCCCTTTTTGCGCTGAAAATATGTCAGCTCTAAGGACAGAAAAAAAGGGATCGTCTCCTTTGCAAGTGTAGAGCTTACCCAAGTGGTTCTAAAAGACATTAAAGTAAAAGAGGCAAAAATGAGAGAGGAAGAAGTTGCAGCTAGGTCAAGAAACATTCAAGTTACTATATTGCAGTGGCAGTGAACTCCAGTGGAGACATTTCTGCCGAGCCTGTAAGAGGACAGAAAATCGAAAAATATGTTGTTCCAGGCTTAGATGCACGTAACGATGAGAATAGACCTAGTTTAACCAGTGGTGCAGTAGCAGAAGAACGTCAGGAAGTATCATCGAAAAACACGCTAGATGAGTTGGCTGACGCTATCACGGAAGCAAAAATATCGGTCCCTGGTATTCCAATATACCGGAAAAAATGCGGGAATATTGATTAAAAACGAAGAGTTATTTTTAAAATATGGTGTTCCACAACACAGAAAATAAAGAAACTTGTCACGTAAATGCACCAGAAATCTTATTCGTCGCCAGAGCCACAACGCCGAAGTCGTTGAAAGAAGCTGGCTTTGTTTTTTTGCTTCACAAACTTGTGTTTATTGTTTCACTTGTAGACTGATATGCACGGACACGACTAGCTGCGCGCATTTCCTTGTTGGAAAAGGAATCTGCGACTGGAAGCATGCTGAGGAGCCACAAGCAATCAGTGGAACATAGAGATGCTACGATTACGTTTAGTCGCAGATGTAACTGATCACTATGAAGAATTGATACAGAGCAAGCTGGTCAGGTCAACCAACGCCAACAATATTGGAAATCGCTTCTGCAAAGTTTGGTTTCTGTCTCAAAATTTATTGCTGAGCGTTTAGAGATGATGAATACTTTGGATCGCCCAGAAACGTTTTACAAGCAAAATTTCATAAAAAGAAAATGTGATGCTTCTGGTGACCGGTTTTGCAACAGTTTTACAAGCCGCTAATCATTGTCAAATATCATGTTGCATCATAAAGTTTTGTTACACGTGAGTTGACAAATGTGGCGTCACAAGATTGCGTCATAAATGTTAATGGTCCGTGGAAATACTAGTAACTTCATCGGCCATCCCTACCTCAAGATTGTATATCCGCACATGGGGCATCCCACCGCGCCTGGGCCCCCCACCATCTAAATCCGGCGCTGTGTGACGTGGTTGTAATGCAAAACTGAGGCCATAGGCGGTGCAAGGGCTATGGTCGGCATTCGAAATGGCGTTGTTGCGTTCATAAAGCAAGTCGCACCAGATATTGCGAGTATCCAATGTGTCGTGAAGCATTGGAGGACAAGAAGCTAGGAAATGAAAAAGAAAATTACCAACTATAGCCGATGTCATCAAAATTGTGAATGCCATACTGAACAGTTGTAAAAAAGTCGTGAGTTTGATGAACTTATCATAGAAATGGGAGGCGATGGGCACCTTCTTTATCAGTCTTTATAAGTGTGGTGGATCTTCGTGAAAGAGTAATGGAGAGCGTGTCGAATTTGCGACAGAAATTTCGTGTATGATTTGGTCGACGAAAAGATTATGAAGCTCTTTTCTTTCCCTATTTGTTTTGGCTGGCTGGACTAGACATTCTGGTAACTTAACCAGCTGAAACTCAATCTTAATGCAATGGAATTGACATATTCCAAGCGACCTCCAAAATCACATTATTCAAGCATGTAATTCAAAACTTCGAAGAAGAAATCTACAATAACAACCTGATGGGTTTGAAGACCCTACAGACGTTCGGTCATGTCCACGTGGAGGTGGGAAGAAAGAATTTTGAGCAGAATAGGCTACTACCGAAACAGCCAGCTCCCATATATACAGTCTGATTGATCATTTTGAAGCTTACTATCCCAGACAGCAGACTAAAAATTTACAATCAAAGTTATGGATTTTCAATGTTTTCGGCGAACACAACCCACCGGAGCATTTGGGTTCAAATCTAAAAGATGACCTATGCCATCATCCTTTTATTAGCCGTATAAAACACGCTGAACTCTGGGTAAGAGCCCTCGATGGCCTTCGCAAAGACCTCGAAACAGTCCCGCTGCTACGGGGACTTTGGTGGGTTTAGCCCCCAAAACGAAGCTCCAAGCCCCTCAAATTGAAATATGAAATACTATAAATCAGTGTTTTTGCCAAACTTCAGAGTGTCAATCCCCCCGCACAAACGTAACGACCCCTGTTGAAGACTTTCTGGCGACGGTTCTGCCTCGAAACCCTAGCGCTCGAAGTTCCTGTAGCTTACAAAATCCATCCGCCTACTTGGCCGAAAAAGGGTTTAGTTCTCTGGTAATTGATTGATATCAAAACAGCAAAGATGAGTTGTCTTCTTAGTGGGACACAAATGACCCAATGTAAGGAGCGTCGCTGCAAGGGTCTGCAATTGCAAGAAGTAGGCTACTCAGCAACACATAGCCATTAATTAATATAATTGCCTACTTTGAATAAATAAATGATGATGTTATGTGTACATTTTTGTGCTTATTATTTTGCAGTAGGTTTTCCTTATTCTGGTTATTTAAACAAAATTTCTTCATACTTTTTGAGAGTCTAAGCCGACTTTACGGCTATTGTTCAGCAACACCAGTGTTGGTTGGGCGGATGAAATTTTTGTTGAATAACAAAGTGCAAAGCGTCTTTCTAAAGGTTGAAAAACATTGCTCTATACAATGGCATGAAAATTTGTCACATTCGCGAAAATGTTTCTTGAATGATCTAGCAGATGCTCCGGTGGAAAACATTCAGCTATATTCTGTTAAAACTTAATGGAAATTTCACAGGCATGGCTTGAAATGAAACGAAAAGCTCAGTACTTTGGTAGCCGGTAATTAACCTACACATAGCTTTTTGAAACAGTGTTGTTCAGTTTTTAAAAAGCTCATAAACACGTTTAAGCTACATTTTTGTTGAATTTTTCGCAATTTTTCCACCATTTTGACTCTTCCCTTCACGAAGATGCAACAAACACTAGACGTAATATCCAAAATGCTGGATTATGGAAGCTTTAGGCTACTAGCTACATCGATGGAACATTCAAAGTCTCGTGACACTAAACTCGAGCCTGAGACCTGCAACCTTCGAGACAAAGGCAAGTTCTGAGAACTTCAGGACCGAAACTGACAAACATGAGTCTCGAGATGCGACTCAATACCGAATCTCAAACTCTAAAGACTCCAATACTGCTGAATCTCTGGTCTGCACCTTTTCGATGTTGATGTCTTGTATCATTTGAGTGGGCATAGTTTTAGAAATCATTCGTTAGCAGAGATGAGTGGACTGTCAAATTTTGCGATCCAGATCCAGTCCTGAATATTTAAAACTCAGTCCAAGTCCAACCATAGTCCAAAAAGGTTAAAAAATTTAAAATCCAATTCCAGATAAAGTCCAAAATATTAACAAAATACAGCTTTTTAATAACGAAAACGTCGCAATTCCTTTCCATTAATTCAGTCCAAATCCGGCCCGGATCCAAAATTTCTGAAGCAATTTACAGCCCGGATCCAATCCAAATTCAACAAAATTCGTCATAGTCCGGGTCCAGTCCAATCCAAGCCCAGTCCAATGCTCATCTCTGTTTGTTAGAGAGCAGACACGAAGTCCACAGTATAAACACACACACTCTGCATAACGCAAGTTGATAAAAACAAACAAAACAGAACACCTTACAAGGCATTGAAGCCGGCAGAATCACAGAATTGCAGACACTTTTTGCAACTGCGCTGAAGGCAAAACCACAGGATGAAATTGCCATGGGAATGAGAAGCTTTTCAGAAAAACCTATTTAATTGGTCAAAGCAAATTCAACTTGTTAACTTTAGTCTTGGAAACATAGTAGCCACTAGCTAAGCTTTTATAGCGAAAAAATATTTTTAGCAGTCAATTGCTAAATCCGGTGGTTGCTCTTGCTGTTGCGATGTTTCAGACTTTCAGCATGGTTCTATAGTGACTATGCTTTTAGTGTGGTCATCTTCTTTGTGTGTATCACCTAACACCTGCCTTGCGATGTCCTGTGTCTAATCATTTTTCTATCCTTGTGTTTTTTGACTAAGTCTGTGATATTGACGATGCATCTGACAGAGATGATCTGATAGTGTTTTTTTGCTATCCAGTCCTATCCTGTTTATCAGAAATGATATCCACATCTGATCCTAATCCTGTTTTGGTTAAAACCATGCTATCTGTATCCAAAAGTGTATTATGATGCACAGCATGCATTTTTCTGTAGTGGCTATTTCGCCTTGTGAGGCAAAATAACTTCTGGAGTTGCAACTTCTGAACTTATTTTGCCTTTAGTTGAACACCATTAGCTGAAGTAGTCACATGACAAGTTTGGTATGCATATGCTACTCAGTTGACCATGACATCTCTAACAGCTCAGTCCCACTTGCCTGGACAAGTGCTGTCATGGTTTCAGGGCTGGCAAGCAGTTACCGTCTTCTTGTTTGCATTACTGTAGGCTAACTGTAGGCTAAATCCTAACTCTAAACCATGAATCCCCAAACCTAAAGTATGACCCTAAACCTTGACCATACCCTGACACTAAATCGTAACCACAAACTCTTGGACCCCAACCAATAGTCTCTTTGCATATCCCATTTGTCTCATGATCACTTCAACCAGTTGTGTTCAACTGAAGGCAAAATAGTACCAGCACAGTTTTTGCATTATGAAGTACAATAGACACAACCTAAATGCATTGCCCTGTTTTGGGCCCTGTCATGCCTATACACAGCAAGCTTGACTTATCGCCAGAGTCGATTGCATCAAAAAGCCAGCTGAAGTTTTGCCACACCAAGCTTTTTATTAGTCATTTGTTTAGTAACAATGGTTCCTTTTTTAACACAGTGCATGATTTCACATTCATAATTTCATTTATTAATCCTACCCATTGTTGCGTTTTAACCAAACCTAACTACTTATCAATGCTAGTCTACAAACCAAAACAGCATTTAAAACAACAAACTAGCCTAACCTATCTCTCAAATTTTGAAATGACTCACTTAGTAATAATAATAATAATGGTATTTTATTGCGGACTCGTGGTCCATATCACAGACACAAGAGCACAAAAAGTGGTTAGCTATACATCAGCGCACATTACAGAANCGGTGTTTGCACA